>Ga0207878_100026_pt1 | contig 277662 bp, 231 predicted proteins | sample LinPmetageLP41_FD_184053 | JGI IMG/M metagenome (GOLD analysis project Ga0207878, IMG submission 184053) | Marine viral communities from the Pacific Ocean - LP-41 (SPAdes) | ecosystem: Environmental > Aquatic > Marine > Oceanic | place: Pacific Ocean | collected 2010-08-27 | reverse complement strand
TGGCGCTGTCAATGAAGTGAAATCAAAAATTAGTTGTTTCTGGGGTAAACAAAAAGAACGACGACGAACGGCGGGAATTCAAGCCTGTGAACTCAGACTTTCTTAACCTCGAAAAACTAATTCAACAGACCCAACCCTAATTCAGAAACCTTCTGAGACTTAGCCTCGCCTGAAAATCGTTAAATTTCGATATTTCCCTAAATTACTGCGATTAAATCTCCAAAAAAATCAACCAACCTCAAGGCTGATTGAATCGGCCGAAAATTAGAGCAGACCTCTTCTTATCGTGACTGTCTAATTAAGTTCGTTGGCGCCGTCAATGAAGTGAAATCAAAAATCAGTTGTTTCTGGGATAAACAAAAAGAACGACGACGAACGGCGGGAATTCAAGCCTGTAAACTCAGGCTTTCTTAACCTCGAAAATCTAATTGAACACGCGTACGCCATAATTCAGAGTACTCTGAGGTTTAGCCTCACCTCAAAATCGCTAAATTTGGATATTTTTCCAAATTATCACGATTAAATCTCCAAAAAACCCAACCAAACGCAAGGCTGATTGAATCGGCCGACAATTAGAGCAGACCTCTTCATATCTTGACTGTCTAGTTAAGACTACTTCATATCTTGACTGTCTAGTTAAGACTATAATTCAGAGTACTCTGAGGTTTAGCCTCACCTCAAAATCGCTAAATTTGGATATTTTTCCAAATTATCACGATTAAATCTCCAAAAAACCCAACCAACCGCAAGGCTGATTGAATCGGCCGACAATTAGAGCAGACCTCTTCATATCTTGACTGTCTAGTTAAGACTCGTTAAGTAAGCCTCGCCTGAAAATCGTTAAATTTCGATATTTCCCTAAATTACTGCGATTAAATCTCCAAAAAACTCAACCAACCTCAAGGCTGATTGAATCGGCCGAAAATTAGAGCAGACATCTTCTTATCGTGACTGTCTAATTAAGTTGATGCCACAATCTCTCCTTGAGGGTTAACGCCTGCCACAACGGCTTGGGTGAAGTGGCGGTGTTTTTGCGTCTTTTTGCAAAAACGGTGACAGTTTACCCAAGTCCGATTGATGGCATTTGTTAGGCTAACCTATTAGAATTTATAGCCTAGGGATAAAGAAAGGTTATCAACATCTAAGTCGGCAGAAATGCCATCAGTTGATATATCCATTTTTGTTAATGTGTATTCTGCGCCAACATACATATTAGAATTAATATCGTATTGTGCACCAACTCCATAATATAAATCTGTACCATCATCATCCGCTTTAAAGGTTTGACCAGGAAAAGAAGAATCTGTTTCTTTTAACTCACTGTCCCAAATAGAAACACCTAAGCGAGCATTTAAAGATAAACCATTATTTAAAGGGAAAATACCTTTGACACCAAGATTAAAAGCAGTGGTAGTCAATTTGTCGTTGATTGTATCGCCAAACCCATCAACATAAGTATCATCAGCTTCGCCATAATTATGATAAGAGATTTCTGCAGATACATTTTTATGTAAAGATATGGCACCTCGAATACCAAAAGATACATCATCACCTGATGTAGAAAGACCACTAGTTGATAATTCTTGATCTGCCATACCAAGCAGAATCTCCGCTGACATTTTGTTTTCTGCAGATGCATATAAAGCAGAAGACCCTAGTAAAACGCCTACGATAATATTTCTCTTTAACATGAACAATTTCCTTTGTAATGTCACACCATAATAATTAAGGAGCTAGACTGGTGTGAAAGCCTAACGACTAAGCTCACCGGCGGCAATGGAGCGCAGCGGAATTGCCGTCCGGTGCAGCGCCTTGTTATGCATCGGATTATGGGGCAACTAATAAATAGCGATTATCTCCGCCACCCTTCGGTGGCCATTATCTTTTGCGCTTCTTCGGTAACCAGAAAGTCTAGGAACATCTGCGCCTCACGGTCTGCGTCAGGTGAGATGACTACATTGACATCTCGCCAGATCGTTCGGCCTTCATCTAAGCGAACAAGCTCCAATACATCGGGGTGCGTGATTGGCCAGTTCGGCCAGGTAATCCAGGCATCAGCGTCCAGCTCCTTGAACGCATTGAAGCTGGCGCCAGAGCCGAGCGAGTACGACACGATATTCTTCCGAAACTGCGCGACGTCATTCAGCGAGCCCATGCGTCCGGCGACGTCTTCCCATGTTCCAGTTCCGGAGGTGTTGTAGATGCCCTTGCCCTCCGTAACGACGATTTTCATTCCTTCCACTAGAAGCGCGTCAAAGCCCTGAATATTCTTTGGGTTGCCGGCCTTAACGGCTATAACGGTGGGCCTGATATAGATCGGCTCGACCTTGCTGGGGTCGAAGGTCTTGTAGGTTAGCAGGAATGCCGTCATCGACTGCTCCGAAGTACCCCAAAGTATATCGGCATCTGCCTGCGCATCAGCAGACCATCTGCTTTCAGGCCCGGCGATAATTTCCACTTTGGTACCCGAACGGTTTTCCCAGACCTCAGCGACTTTTTTGAAGGCGGTATTCGGCCCCCCAGCACCATACAGTTTGACGACACCATCCTTCGGCTCGTGCTCGATTGATGGGTCATAAAGTGATGCCTGAGCGAATGACGGAACAACTGCTGCTGCACAAAAGAGTGCTATGACGGTAACTATTTTCATTTTCTATCTCCTAATTTGAATGAGATTGTAACTTGGCTGTGAGGCATAACAGTTTTATTCATGCGCATGCGCGTTTTCACGCTTCGCTTCCCTTTTATGTTTCGAGTCTAACCCACTGTCTCTGCTACGAAAAGTACCCAAAATAAGCAGACTCCTTAGCATGTAAACGCGCATGCGCGTTTACATCCCAGTTTAATCTTTACACTTGGCACACTATCACTCTGGCAAAATTCGTAACTTATTGATTAGTCTTATATTTCTATTAATCGTCAGCGGCAATTCGAGCATGGTAATTTTGATGCTGGAACGTAAACGCGCAAAGAATCGGTCAATTCGCTAGATATACTGTATATAAACTACAAAACTATCAGTAAATGTCACAACTAATCTATTTCCGCCGCCCACAAAAAAACGCACCGACGTGCGCTTTTAATCATCAAAAATGCGCTGAAAAATCACCGACTAACAAGTCGTTTGAATGACCTCGACAATCGCACCTGTCAGCGTCGCCAAGTCTTCGTTATTCATAATAAACGGCGGCATCACATAAACATTATTGCCGAACGGCCGTACCCAGATTCCGCGCTCTACGCAAGCCGGTTGCAGCACTTTCATATTTACAGGCTCATGCAGTTCCACCACGCCAATAGCACCCAACACACGCACATCAGCCACAGCAGCAAACGCCCGCGCTGGGGCCAAGCCGCGCTCTAATTCTGTTTCAATACGCTGCACTTGCGCTTGCCAATCGCTACTCAATAGCAAATCCAAACTGGCACAGGCAACGCGACACGCAAGCGGATTGCCCATAAAGGTTGGGCCGTGCATAAAGCAGCCGGCTTCACCTTGGCTGATTGTTTCTGCTACATGGCGCGTGGTTAAGGTCGCCGCCAAGGTCATATAGCCACCGGTAATGGCTTTGCCGACGCACATAATATCCGGCGAAATATCCGCATATTCACAGGCAAACAGCTTACCTGTCCGGCCAAAACCTGTGGCAATTTCATCGGCAATTAACAGCACATCGAACTCATCGCACAAGGCACGTGCTTGGCGCAGATAATCAGGATGGTAAAAGCGCATACCACCCGCGCCTTGCACAACCGGCTCTAAAATCAATGCTGCGATTTGCTCATGGTTCTCTGCTAATTGCGCGCGCAGTGGCTCGATATCGGCAGGGTTCCATTCGTCGGTGAATCGGGTATGGGGCGCAGGTGCAAAAAACTGCTGCGGTAAAATACCTGCAAATAAGTGATGCATACCGCGTTTAGGATCACACAGAGACATGGCCCCTAAGGTATCGCCATGATAGCCGCGCTCTAGTGCCAATAAGCGATTTTTGCTCGGTTTACCGCGCGCATGCTGATATTGAATGGCCATCTTGATAGCCACTTCAACCGACACCGAACCAGAATCCGCTATAAAGACTTTATCTAGCCCCTCTGGTGTTAGAGCCACCAGCCGCTTGGCTAATTCAATCGCAGGTTCATGAGTTAAGCCGCTGAACATAACATGACTCATGCTCTGCAATTGCTCAGTGACAGCAGCATTCAATACGGGATGATTGTAGCCATGAACCGCACACCACCAAGACGCCATACCATCAATCAATTCTCGACCATCTTCCAGTTGCAAACGCACTCCCTTGGCGCCGACCACTGGCCAAATAGTCGCTGGCTGAGTCATCGAACTGTAGGGATGCCAAATGTGCTCGCGATCAAAAGCGAGGTCTAAACCGTTCGATGTCATGCGTTACTCCTAATTTCTGCATTAACCCACTAGAAAAACCAAACCTAGTAGCAAACCAACCGCAGTAGTAAACCTAAAGTCTCTGGTGTAGTTGACCAATTATCCGCGCCCATTATGATAAAGGCCTTCCCAACTGTCGAGTCACCCTGTTGAGTCATTCATGAGCTGGCAACACCGACTACATTCCAAACTGCAACAACGTCGCGACCAACATCTCTGGCGTCAGCGCAGCGTATTAAATTCTCCACAAGATGCTCATGTTGATTGCAACGGCGAGACTTTAGTTAACTTTTGCAGCAATGATTATCTAGGCTTAGCCGCGAGCGGTGGCGAAGATTTAGCCACAGCCGCTCGACGCTGGCAGTTCGGTAGCGGTGCATCGCACTTAGTGTGTGGTCATAGCCGAGCCCATCATGCTCTAGAAGATGCCCTAGCGGAGCTAACGGGATATCCACGCGCGCTTCTGTTTTCAACCGGCTATATGGCTAATATCGGTGCGATTAGCGCGCTAGCACAACGTGGTGATCGGGTGATTCAAGACAAGCTCAATCATACCTCATTACTCGATGGCGCCATTCTTAGCCGTGCCGACTTGCAACGCTTTCGCCATGCAGACTATGAACATCTTGCCGACTTATTGAACAAGGACGATGCCCGCGGCGAAACACTCGTAGTGAGCGATAGCTTATTTAGTATGGATGGTGATCTTGCGGATGTGCCGCAACTCAGTCGTTTGTGCGAGCAGACGGGTTCACTGCTGATGATTGATGATGCCCATGGCTTTGGCGTACTTGGCGAAAACGGCGGCGGTGTACGCGAGCACTTCGGTTTAACCACACAGCAATTGCCTGTGTATGTCGGCACCTTAGGTAAAGCACTGGGCGGCTATGGCGCTTTTGTTGCTGGCTCTAACGATCTGATTGATTACCTAATTCAATTTGCCCGCCCTTACATTTATACCACCGCGCTCCCACCGGCCGTTGCTGAAGCTATGCTGGGAAATCTGGAGCGGTTGAAAGACAACGCCCGCCGCCAGCAACTGAAGGCGCGCATCCAGCAATTCCGCAGCGGCGCAGAGCAAATGCACTTGCCCCTAATGGACTCACATTCACCCATTCAGCCACTGTTGATTGGCGAATCCGCCAAAGCAATCTCGGTAAGTAATGAGTTACGCACTCGTGGCTTGTGGGTCAGCGCTATTCGTCCCCCTACGGTTCCTGAAGGCAGTGCACGGTTACGCGTAACGCTTAGCGCTGCGCATAGTGATGATGATGTGAAACGCCTGTTAGACGCATTATCGGCGATATGGCAGAACGATAACACCTTGCCCCGCGCATCTGAGCAGGTGCTATGACAGTCAACAAAGAGCTCTGGACTCAGCTACACGAGAACCCCAGTACAACCTCGATTGATTGGTGTTGGCTTCCGGGCTGGAGCTTTGCCCCCACCGTATTTGCTGAGCTTTATCAGCAACTGCCGGGGCGACATTGGGGCGCCAATATTCACAGCACGACTGCCACGTTCACGGAACAAGCTCAAACACTGGCGGCGCAAGCGCCGGATAACGCTATTTGGATTGGCTGGTCACTTGGTGGAGCGCTGGCGATGGCTGCAGCCACAAAATCTAACGCTCGTTCGATTATTACCTTAGCCACAGGAGCAAGCTTCACTCAAAGACCACATCAACAAGGTGGGATGTCGGCGACGCAATTCGAAGATTTTAGCCATCAATTTAATACGGCGCCCGCCAAAACGGCTCGCCGTTTTCTCGGTTTGTGCAGCCAAGGCAGTACAGATGCGAAAGCCACTCTGCGTGCGCTAGCTGAGCATCAATTACATGCGGAAGAAGCTTTCGATGAATTGACTCATAGCTTAGCGTGGCTGGGTGATTATCAGCTAGACACGCAAAATGCCAAATCACCGCAACAACATTGGTACGGCAACGATGACGCGTTAAATCCCCACGGTTTAATGCCAAGCCAGCAATCTTGTAGCTCTGGTCATGCCTTTTTTCTGAGGGCTGAAGGTCGAGATGAATTGTTAGCCACCTTAAAACCATTCGTCCAAAACACTCAGACGACACGCAATAAACAGCTGGTTGCCCAGCAGTTCAGTCGTGCAGCCCAAAGCTATGATCAAGCAGCCAGTATTCAGCAACGCACAGTAAGTCGCTTACTGGAGCAAATCGGTGAAATCAGTGGTCATTGGCTAGACATTGGTTGCGGCACCGGCGCCGCGTTACCTTCTTTATTGGCGCTGGGTGCTGAGCATATCAGTGGTATTGATTTGGCCAGCGGCATGCTCGAACAAGCCGCCCAACGTAAAGGCCTGTTGCCCAATCAAGTGACCTTATTACAGGCCGATGCTGATGACCTACCAATTGATAGCAACAGCCAAGACGGCGTGTTTTCTAGCTTAATGCTGCAATGGAGCGAAGATCCCAATACCACACTGCAAGAGTGGGCGCGGGTTTTAAAGCCTAATGGCTTACTGGCAATCGCCACCTTAATTCCCGGCACTCAACGTGAACTACGTCAAGCTTGGCTAGCCATTGATAATCAGCCTCACGTGAATCACTTTACCGATACCAATACGTTAAAACTGGCGTTACAGAATAATGGCTTGACCTTGCTCCATGAGGCTCAATCCTGTTTACAAGAAGACTATGCATCACTACCAGAGCTATTGCGCGGACTAAAGGCCATAGGAGCAACTAACGTAAATCCAGGGCGCCGCGTAGGCTTAGGCGGTCGTGCCGCGCTGACACAGCTCGATAAGCATTACCCCCGTAACGCCGACGGCACACTCCCACTCAGCTACGAAGTGATTTGGCTCATCGCCCGCGCAGGAGCATAACCATGCAACGTTATTTCTTAACAGGCACAGATACCGATGCCGGCAAAACCCTGATCAGTAGCGCACTCTTATTGAATGCACGACAACTAGGTTTCAGTACCTTTGGTTTGAAACCAGTCGCAGCGGGTTGCGAACACATGAATGGTGAATGGCAAAACAGCGATGCCCGCCTGTTACGCCAGTACAGCACCACCACGGCTAGCTACCCAGTGCACAACCCCATCGCCTTAGAAGCCGCTATTGCACCGCACATAGCAGCACAACGCGAAGGCATAGCATTGAGTGTTAGTTCACTTCTTGCAGCCTGTCAGCCCGCGTTAGAAATAGAAGCCGACCGACAAATAATAGAAGGTGCCGGTGGTTGGTTAGTCCCACTCAACGATACCGAAACCTTGGCCGACTTTGCCTGCGCATTAAAACTGCCCGTTATTTTGGTGGTTGGCATGCGTTTGGGTTGCATCAACCATGCGCAACTAAGCGCGCAGGCAATACAAGCCAGTGGTTTACCATTAGCGGGATGGGTAGCGAACTGCCTGCACGCCGATATGGATGCACAGCAGGATAATTTGGACTATTTAACTCAGTGGTTTCAGCGCCAGAATGTCGAGCACTTAGGCACTGTGCCTAGGTTTGCAGGAATCGACACTAGTCGAGAAGAAGAACTCAGCGCAGTAGCTGCGCATCTGCATTGGCCGACTGATTTAAAAACTCTTTAATTTCCTTCGCCAAAATAATTTGGCCCCCTCTTTTTTAGAGAGGAGGCCATATAGCAAAGTCGAATCAAGCGCCCTGTGTGTGTGAGCGCATCTCTAACTTTAATCGTAACCAATCGCCAAGGGCACAAACGCAACGATCAAGAGTGCCGTAGCCATCGTTACCAGCGGTAGAAGAATCCGCTCATTACGATACCAGAAGTTCTCACCAGCACTCTCTTCCTTCGCCAATTCGAACTCCCGTTCGCCAACCACCTGTCGCGTTAACAGATGATTCAGCGCCACCGGCGGGCTTAGATAGCCAAGCTCGAAGGCCACAAGTGTCACCATCCAGAAATGCACTGGATCAATGCCATTCTTGTAGGCGATATCCGCAATCGTGGCGGTTACCAGCACAACCGCACCGTATGGGTCCATGATCATGCCGATAAAGACCAACATACCAACTAGCAGGGCCATCGCCATCCAAATTGAGCTAAATTCCGCCGGTAATAACAGCATGATTTCGGCGCGATCAATCACACCACCAATGCCCATCGTCATGCCCATCAGCATCAGCAAAGCACCGATATGACCGGTTGCTTCCGTGGTCGCTTCGCGCACAATTTTCTCCATCGAATCACGACCGGTTTTAAGGTCGTTCAAGGAGGCTCCTACGCGCTCTTCGATGTAATCAATGTTCATATTCTCGCGTTTTAGAACATCTTTTTCTTGCGTCAAACGCTCGTAGAAAAGAATAACTAACATTAATACTGGCAGGATAATCGGAGCTGAGAATTCATCAAGATACGCATTCAGCAATAAAGCATACGCACCTAACGTCACCGCGATCAAAATAACATAAGGAATCAAAGGCTTCAGTGCGGCCAGAAACTCAGGCCAAACATCGCCTGTTGGCTTACGGTATTCGAGTGGCGCTTTACGAGTTATCAGGGCAAAAACGGCAAACAATAAGGTGGTCAGAAAGAAAACTTTCACCCCCCAGCCAAACAACTGGTCGGTTGTTACTTCATTGTTGAGTGCCGCTACGATCACCACAAGCAAACAAGGACGCAAAACTACACCAAGCGAACCAGACATAGCCGTCGCTGCAAGCGCTAACTGACGGCGAGCACCGGCACGACGCAGCTCCATAAAGATCAAGCCACCGACCGCGATAACAAAGATACCTGAACCGCCGGTATATGCTGTTGGAATGGCCGCCAGAGCCACAACGGCAACCGCTAGCATTTCAGGAGGAAGATTGAATGGGCGGAAGATATTAAATATTTTTTGCGCCATCTCGGTACGTTTAAGCAGCATACCGACCCAAACGTACAGGCCAACGTTCAAAAATAACTGCGACAGCTCCATCATTTGATTCAGATAGATAGCAATACCGGAAGGATGACTCACTGAGAGAAAGTAGACACCGGCTATCATCGCCATATTTGCATAAAGTGGAATCGCCAGTTGCGCCTTTAGAAAGCTACCGCCAGGTTCGGCTTCCTTGGGCACCACAATCATTTGATACAAGGTAATGAGGATTGGCGAAGCAAAACCAAAAATCCAAATCCAGTGCAGCGCCGCATGTTCAGTAGTGACTTCAACTCCAGCAGAGAAGGCGATCACCTTAAAGCTATAAACAGAATAAAACAGAAGGCAGAAGGCGATAAACTGAGCACCCGCAGACACACGATAATCCATCGCCGTGACGGTAGGACGCAGAGCTATATGATGACGTGTGACGAGTGCCGTACCACCACATATCAATACGAGTATGGCGAGCAAGATGCGCTCAACAGACATCCCAGCACTACCAAACTCAGCGATGCCTTTTTCAACCGAACGGAAGATCTGCACGCCCGTCGTTATCCGATCTTTCGTACCATTGTACTGATCAAACTTTTCCTGACACTGGCTCTTTACTGCCTCCAGTGATTTCCGAATAGCAACAGGATCAACGGGATCTGGCTCAAATAAAGAGAAGCCATCGTCTTCCGGTATGGCGTTACGCTCGGCAATCAAGCGTTGAGTTGCCACTTCGACATCCATATTGACGTCGCAGCTTGGTTGAACCGGATCTTCGCGTAATTGAAAATATCCTTCCCAGATCGCCTCACCTAGCTGCAGCAACTGTGCATGCATGGTGTGACTGGTATTCAAGGTTATGACAAATACTAGGACGAGAAACGCAGGTAAAGCAGCTAGCCACTGATATAATGTACGGTTGCCCGCACTTACCTTTTGATCCATGAAAGACCTCAATTTATTATTTTTAATTAAGCCATAACTCAATAGCGTAGGCTTGGGCCTTTCATTCTATTGAACACGTGTCTAGTAAATGATACCTGAGTATCTTTTTCGGTCAATACTAGATGCGCTGTCGTTGACAAAAGCGTCATTGATTACCCTGTTTGACCACTAATCTGACGGAACGTAACAGCTTTTGCTATAGTCAAAGGCATCGACAACAGTTTGAGTCAAATTCCCGAATTCCATGGAAACTACGCTGAGCCAACAATTGCAGCGCTTTATCCCGTTTGATGAATGGTCAGAAGACATCATCGACGGGCTTCTGCCGCACTTCCGCATCTATATCCTCGATAAAGGCAAGGTCGTATTCAAACGCGGCGATGCTGACGAAGAGTGCCACTTTCTTCTGAAAGGCACGATGGACCTTGCGGATGAACACTTCAATGTCACCAATGTTGATGCCGAGGACGACGATAACTTCATGGCACTCGACAGCACACATCACATCCATCGCTATGCGGGTATCACCACTAGCGAATGTGAATTTGTATCAGTTAAACGTGCACACTTAGATTTGATTTCGACGTGGGCCGAATTACGCACGGACATCCGTCAATCTGGCGACACTGAAGATGACGATAGCGACTGGCTTGAACGCCTAGTGACCTCAGAACTGTTTAATCGCATTCCTGCAGGGAATATTCAGAAGCTGCTGTCGCGCTTCGAAGAAGTCCCAGTAAAACTTGGGGATGAGATCATTCGCCAAGGTGAGCCCGGTGAACATTGCTACGTTATCAAACACGGCAGAGCGCTAGTCACTCGCTCTGATGGCGAAAATATTCAAACACTCGCGGCCTTAACACATGGCAACCTGTTTGGAGAAGACGCTCTCGTAAGCTCACTTCCTCGTAATGCCACCATCACCATGAGCAGCGATGGCGTTCTTATGCGTCTAGCGAAAGAACATTTTGATGCTCTACTGCGCCAACCTGTGGTGACCTTCATCACGGCGAAGCAAATAGAAAAACTGGTGGAAGAAGGCGATACCGGCACTGTCGTGTTAGACGTGCGTCACGAAGAAGAATATGCGGCCGATCCTATGTTACGAGCACGCAACATACCGTTGGCTAAGTTGCGTGATCGCCTAAAAGAATTAGAGCCGGCGTTCATTTACATCGTAGCGGGAGGCAATCGAGCAGAGGCGGCAGCCTACATATTATCGGAAGCTGGATTTGATGCGCGGGTATTAAAAGAACCGCAATAATTCTTAACTCATATGTATAAAAAAACCCGCCAATGCGGGTTTTTTTATGCAAGTTGCGAATGCAATTACAAAGCCTCAGCAGACTCGGATAGATACTTAGCCACACCTTCTGGTGAAGCATTCATACCTTTATCGCCTTTATTCCAACCCGCTGGACACACTTCGCCGTGCTCTTCATGGAATTGCAGCGCATCAACCAAACGGATTAATTCATCGATATTACGACCCAGTGGTAAATCGTTGATATTTTGCGCGCGTACAACACCGTCTTTATCAATGATAAATGCACCGCGTAAAGCAACACCACCCATGGTTTCAACATCGTATGCTTTGCAGATGCCATGATCGATATCTGCCGCCATAGTGTATTTAACAGCACCAATACCGCCGTTATTTACAGGCGTGTTGCGCCATGCATTATGAGTAAAGTGAGAATCGATAGAAACAGAAATGACTTCAACACCCATTTCAGTAAATTTATCCATGCGCTTATCAAGAGCAATCAGTTCTGATGGACATACAAAGGTGAAGTCCAATGGATAAAAGAACACAACCGCGTATTTTCCTTTAATGGCATCGTACAAGTTGAATTCTTCAACAATAGAACCGTTACCCAATACTGCCGGAACGGTAAAGTCTGGGGCTTGCTTTCCTACCAATACGCTCATTTTAATGACTCCATGTGGATTGTTATAATTTGCAGATCCCCTGCAATATAAGGCAGAGTAGCTATCATACATTGCGTATCTGGCTAATCATACCGCCACTACCAGATAAATCGCGCCCAATAATACAAGGGTTATTCTTATAAGAAACCCTGTTTGCCCATGATGTTAGATTGTAGGTTATTACTGTTTTGATGATGCGCCCGTTGACCGGAAATCACGCCAACAAATACCTGCCTTGGTCTATGGTTTGGGCCTTGACGCTATCCATTATCTTGCACACTGCACTCTTCATCTCTGCGCGCACTGAAATTCATTACGAACGACCGCACACTATTATCAATGCCACTATCCAAACGACAGTAGCTAAACGTAACGACAGTCAAGATCAACGCGGAGATTCTGGTAACAGCAGTCTAGCGGATGCACCGACCGCACGAGACGCTAGCCGCGCAGCGGTAGCCGCAACGCCAGCTTCAGCCACACAACCCAAAAAAACCGCACAGCCCAGTACGGCACCGGCAGCCAGCGCCCCAAGTAAAACGCAAGCGAGTAAGCCTGTTGTGGCAGCTAATCAACCCCGCGCCGCCAAATCCGCACGCCTAAGCGACCAAGAACCGCAACAAGAAACTGAGGCGCCAAGCGCACTGCAATCACTAACCAATGCCATAACGCCCTCCCAACCAGCGCCAACAACAGTACCACCCACTGAAGCAAAACCAGTGGAAGACGCGAATATCGCCAGCAATCCCAAGTCTGCGACAAACAGTGCTTCACTTAAAATTCGCGGTGACGAAGACGTAATCACGGATCCTGTCGAGCGTGCTTATTACAAGGAGCTAATGGCGCATCTAATGCGCAAACTTCCAGCTCATCCTCCAGGGATTATTGGCAATGTGCGCTTACAGCTCGAAATCAACTACTCCCAAGTTATCACCGGGGTCGAAATTATTGTCAGCAGTGGCGATAAGCGCACAGACGAATGGGCGCGACGAGCAGCACTGTCAGTTAGTCCAGTTCCTCCAGTACCCAAAAGCCTACTGCAGCCCTACTATTTTCGCCCAACCATCAAACTCGCAGACTAACTCGCGGCGAAAGGTTTCTGTTGACCACTTAGCTCGCTATGATGAAGGTCACTTTCGTTATCGGATTATCTCTCCTTCATGGATTCTACAATTTTAGCGTTCGCCTTCGTCGCCATATTAGCATTCGCTTGTCAGTGGCTAGCATGGCGCGTGAAGCTTCCCGCGATTCTCTTTTTACTTGCCTCTGGCCTCATCGTAGGACCGCTCACTGGATGGTTTGATCCTGATCCGCTATTCGGCGACCTACTCTTTCCGCTGATATCACTATCGGTTGCTATTATCTTATTTGAAGGCAGCCTAACCCTAGATTTTGCCGAGATTCGAGCGCAAAAAAACGTTGTACAAAGATTAATCACTATTGGCGCTTTAGTAACGTGGGGCGTCATTGCCGCTGCCACCCATTACTTATTCGAATTGAGTTGGTCTTTAAGTGTGCTCTTTGGCGCACTGACTGTAGTTACCGGCCCAACCGTCATTGTACCTATGCTACGGACTGTGCGGCCCAATGCCTCAATCGGTAATATCCTGCGCTGGGAGGGGATTCTTATTGATCCCATCGGTGCACTACTCGTGGTGGTAGTGTATGAATTTATGGTGGCGCAAGGTCAAGCCTTAGGCCTAACCAGTGGCCTACTTGCGTTTGTCGAAATTATAGCCGCAGGCAGCATCATGGGACTTGCTGGCGGTTGGATATTATCCGCGATACTAAAACGTCACTGGGTTCCAGATTATTTAGAAAATCTAGCCACTCTATCGTTAGTTTTTGTGGTCTTCGGTGTAGCTAACGCCTTAGCACACGAATCCGGTTTATTGGCGGTAACCTTAATGGGGATGTGGCTTGCGAATCAGAAAGATATTCGCATGGCTGAAATTCTCAACTTTAAAGAAAATCTAACCGTTGTTTTAATCTCAGGGCTATTCATTATTTTAGCGGCTCGCCTAACACTCGACGACATTATTGCACTGGGTTGGACCCCTCTTATTTTGCTGGCGATCATGCAGTTTGTAGCCCGCCCGCTATCGGTTCTTATTTCCTCTACTGGCAGCACATTAAGGTGGCAAGAAAAGGCGCTATTGTCTTGGATTGCACCACGCGGCATCGTTGCCGCCGCTGTATCCGCGCTCTTCGCAATTAAGTTAGAACAGGCTGGAGAAGAAGGCGCTTTGATATTAGTCCCTCTCACGTTCAGCGTAATTTTTGGCACAGTCGTTCTGCAAAGCGCAACCGCTGGATTTCTGGCCCGCTGGCTTGGCGTTAATGAGCCACCGCCCAATGGTTTTTTAATTGTTGGCGCCAATAGTGTTGCTCGTGCCGTTGCCACCGAATTAAAAAAGCACAACGTGCGGGTACTCGTCAGCGATTCTAACTGGGACAACATCCGCGCAGCCCGCATGAAAGGGCTTGAAACCTTCTTTGGCAATCCCGTTTCAGAATACGCTGAGCAACGCCTAGATTTAGTCGGTATTGGTAAACTATTGGCACTATCTCCTGAGCGCAGCAATAACACAGTAGCGGGAATGCGTTTCGGATCAGAGTTTGGCACGCACAACATTTACGCGTTACAGACGACCTCGGAGGCTAAACTTAGCGAAAAACACCAACATGGCGAGGAACACAGAGGGCAGCGCTTATTTGCTGAAACTATGACCTATAGTAAGTTTTCAAGCCTATTGTCCCAGGGGGGCGAAATGCACTCAACGCGTCTAACTAAAGAATTTGGCTTTGAGAAATTTATCGATATCAACGGTAAAGAAGCGATTCCCCTATTCGCTATTACACCGGAAGGCAAGGTTCAAATATGTGTAATTGGGCGTGAATTTAAACCCAGTGCTGGTTGGACAATCGTCAGTTTGTTTACACCTAGCTTGGTTACAGAGCGCGCTGCGTCTAACACAGCGACCTCCTAGGTCGTTGTGTTTTGACGCCAAATAATTATGTAACATTTTGTGACAAAAATAAGATATTCAACGACTTAAAGTAAATATGTCGCAAAATGGCTAATCCAGTCTTTGCAATGGCTGTATTGATATTTCTATCTACAATCCCCCGTTCCGTGGCCGTTTCGGCCATTTAAGGGTCATATTAAGCCAAATAATTTAAAATCATTGCGCAATTAAACATTGATCTGTCGGTAACGACCATTAGAGTCTAGGTTCTCACCATACTATATAACTAGACCAATCATGCATTCTCTTAAACCACATACGGAAACACTGCAGACGTTGCGCCGTCTTGTGATCCGGAAGGATATGAAAAAAGCGACACCGACACTCAACGGCTCGGTCGCCAATATTCACGATACACCGGCATTGCTTCACGTCGTCTCAGTACTCGAGAATAGCCAACTGGTCGATACTTATCCGACACTTTTTTTGGAATATGGACAAATTCTAGGGATGCAGGCAACCGCACAAACTGACAACCTCAAACAGTTGTTAGAAAAAATGCAGACCTTGATTAGCACGCCTGAACGTCCTTTTTCTCTTAAAATTCTTGACGACGGCATGACCAGCCACTGTGAATTTTTGTGGCTATCGTCATCGGACCCAACACCGTCTCAGGGTCTATCAGAGTTAATACTCGCGTATGGATATACCTTAGGCTTTGCCTTCATCACGGGTATACATGAGCAGATCTCCATATTCCTGCCCTACCCAGAGCCTGAATATGCTGCTCAATATCCACTCTATGCCCCCCTCAGAGTAACTTATAACGCACCATATTTAGCGATGCGTATTCCTTCCGCACAATTGCTCGCACCGTTATCAACTGACGTCATTAGCTTTGGCCCGAAGGAGGCTAACTTACGCTCATCGCAGCTGATTGTGCAGAAAGCCGCCAATATCTTACGTAACAATCTGCGCGAGCCGCCGGCGCTGGCCGATTTAGCCGCGCAATTGAGCCTAACAGAACGCACCTGTAAGCGCCGTTTGCAAGAAGCGGGAACACACTATCAGCAGCTGCTGGCTGATTTGCGTTTAGAACAAGCTCACTACTGGCTAAATCAACGTATTTGCAATGTAAGCCAAGCGGCCGAACGCCTTGGTTACTCTAGTGTCGCCAATTTTTCGAAAGCCTTTAAAAAGTGGAGCGGTTACTCACCAACCCACGCCAAACAACGTCGCGAGCCAGAGCCAGCCTGATGTTCTACAGTGGGTGGTCACAATAGCCACCCACTGGCGACGAAATCCAGGTGCCTCGAGCCACATAAAACGCTATACTTGCCGCCTTTTTCAGACAGCCATCTTGCCCTAAAGCAAATGGCTTGAACTCGTAATCAGGACAAATCATGGGCAAGCAAACCGCTCTCTACGCTAAACATCTTGAAGCTAACGGCAAAATCGTCGATTTCGGTGGTTGGGATATGCCAATCCATTACGGGTCACAAATCGCCGAGCACAATGCGGTTCGTGAACATGCAGGCATGTTCGACGTATCGCACATGACCATCGTTGATGTTCGCGGCCCAGACGCAAAAGCATTTCTGCAAAAATTACTCGCCAACGATGTCGACAAACTCACCGAAGTTGGCAAAGCCTTATACAGCGGCATGCTCAACCATGACGGCGGTGTGATTGATGACTTAATCGTTTACCGTATGGAAGGCTGGTATCGCACGGTCGTCAACTGCTCGACGCGCGAGAAAGACCTTGAGTGGATGGACAAACAAAGCCGCGGTTTTGATATCAGCCTTACCGAGCGGCCAGAGCTTGCTATGGTTGCAGTACAAGGCCCGAAAGCCATTAAAATCGTGCAAGGCATTAAAACCGAGGCCGCCGATTTAATTGCTAGCTTAAAGATATTCCAAGGTCTCCCTCATTCCGATTGGTTCTTCGCACGCACCGGCTACACTGGCGAAGACGGTTTAGAAATTATGATTCCAGAGACTGAAGTCGCTGCATTCTGGCAAGCACTGACCGATGCCGGTGTTAAACCTGCAGGACTTGGTGCACGTGACACTCTGCGCCTAGAGGCAGGCATGAATTTGTATGGCAATGATATGGACGAAACCATTAGCCCACTGCAAGCAGGCATGGGCTGGACCATTGCTTGGCAACCTGCGGATCGTGATTTCATCGGCCGTGAAGCGCTAGAACAGCAACAAGCTGCGGGCGTGACTCATGTTCAGGCCGGTTTAGTATTTGAGAGCCGTGGCGTTATGCGCTCGCATCAAAAAGTAATCGTTGATGGTATTGGCGAAGGCGAAGTGACCTCTGGCACATTTTCTCCTAGCTTACAGTACTCGATTGCGATGGCACGAGTACCAGCCGGAACTGGCGACACTTGCCAAGTAGACATGCGCGGTAAGCTGGTTGATGTACGCGTCGTTAAATTGCCATTCGTACGTAATGGTAAAAAGCAGTTCGAGTGAGCTGCTAATAAAGAATTTTTTTGCATAAATAATTGGAGACACCCACATGAGCAACATCCCTGCTGATTTGAAATACGTTGCCTCCCACGAATGGATCCGTGTTGAAAGCGATGGCACCGTAACGGTTGGCATCACTGATTTTGCACAGGACCAACTGGGCGACGTTGTATTTGTTGAGTTACCAGACGTTGGCACTGACGTTGAAGCAGAACAAGACATTGCTGTTGTTGAATCGGTTAAAGCCGCTTCTGACATCTATGCACCGCTGTCTGGCAAAATCATTGCTGTTAACGAAGCATTGGCCGATGCGCCAGAAACCGTTAACGAAGATCCGTACGGTGAAGCTTGGTTCTTTAAAATGGAACTTGCTAACAGCGACGATCTTAATGCGCTACTCGATGCTGACGCTTACGCAGCACTTTGCGAATAACGCTCGATCTTCTATAGCCGCTGGTTGTTAACGACACGGCGGCTACAGAACGCTTTACTTAAATATCCCCGAACTCCGACATGCCCACAGGTTCATCCATGACCACTCTGTCCCTGAAAGATCTGGAACAACGCGACAACTTTATTGGCCGCCATATTGCCTCTAATGGCGCAGGTAACGACGACAACGAAGAAGCAGCATTGCTCGCTGCCGTTGGCGCTGATTCACTGGAAGCGCTCACTGCAGAAATCGTCCCTGCCGATATTTTGCGCCCACCGTTCCTGACTACGGGTGAACCGCAATCAGAGTTTGCAGCGATCAATCGTCTGCGCGCAATTGCGAACAAAAACAAAGTATTCAAAAGCTATATCGGCTTGGGTTATCACGACACCATCATCCCACCGGTGATCCTGCGTAACGTGTTAGAAAACCCAGGTTGGTACACCGCCTATACCCCATACCAGCCGGAAATCGCTCAGGGCCGTTTAGAAGCCATCTTAAACTTCCAGCAAATGGTGATCGACTTTACCGGCATGGAACTGGCAAACGGTTCCTTGTTGGATGAAGGTACGGCCGCGGCAGAAGCCATGGCGATGGCTAAGCGTACTGTGCGCAAAAACAAATCAAATACCTTCTATATTGATGAAAATTGCTTACCGCAAACCATCGACGTGGTAAAAACGCGGGCCGAAGCCTTTGGCTGGGATTTACTTGTTGGCCCAGCCGCCGCTGCGGCCGAAGCGGATGTGTTTGGCGCTCTGTTCCAATACCCAGGTAAAAATGGCGAAGTGACCGACTTCACTGACGTCATTACCGCCCTGCACGCTAAAGATGCGCTAGCCGCCGTGGCTACCGATCTAATGGCCCTCGTTATGCTAAAAGCACCAGGTGAAATGGGAGCCGACATTGTATTGGGGAACGCCCAGCACTTTGGCGTGCCGATGGGCTTTGGTGGTCCTCACGCGGCCTTCTTCGCCACGCGTGATGCTTACAAGCGCTCTATTCCTGGCCGCATCATTGGCGTTTCTATTGACGCTCAAGGCAAACAAGCGCTGCGTATGGCACTGCAAACTCGCGAACAACATATTCGTCGCGAAAAAGCCAACTCGAACATCTGTACCGCGCAAGTATTACTAGCGAATTTGTCTTCGTTTTACGCTGTGTATCACGGCCCACAAGGTTTAAAAACCATTGCCAGCCGTATTCATCGCCTAACGGATATTCTGGCGAAAGGTCTGCAAAACAAAGGCGTGGAACTCGTCAACACAACTTGGTTCGATACTCTGACGATTCGCGTTAACGATAGCGCTGACGTCTTAGCTCGCGCCGAAGCCGCTGAAATAAACTTGCGCTACAGCAACAACAATCAAATCAGCATAAGCTTGCACGAGAAGGTTAGTGCTGCCGACATCGTCGAACTATTCGATGTGATTCTAGGCGCAGGACATGGCCTAGACGTATACGCACTTGATGCTGAAATTCTAGCCAGCGGTAGCAACAGCATAGATACCGGTATTCAACGCACAACCGCATTTTTAACGCATCCAACGTTCAATAAGTACCATACTGAACACGAAATGCTGCGCTACATGAAGCGTTTAGAAAGCAAAGATCTAGCGATGAATCACTCGATGATTACGTTGGGTTCGTGCACCATGAAACTGAATGCCACGACTGAAATGATTCCGGTAACTTGGCCAGAGTTCAGTAACATCCATCCGTTTGCCCCCAAGAGCCAAACCCAAGGCTATGAAGAATTGGTACAAACACTGGATGCCTACTTGCGCGACATTACCGGTTTTGATGCCATCTGCATGCAGCCAAACTCAGGTGCACAAGGCGAATATGCTGGCTTGCTAGCCATTAAGAAATATCATGAAAGCCGCGGCGATAATCATCGCAATGTCTGCCTAATTCCACGCTCCGCGCATGGTACTAACCCGGCATCAGCACAGATGGCCTCGATGCGTGTGGTTGTTACCAACTGCGACGAAGAAGGCAACGTGGATTTTGCCGACCTAAAAGCGAAGGCCGAAGAACTCGGCGACCAGCTATCCTGCTTGATGCTGACCTACCCATCAACGCACGGTATCTACGAAAAAGGCGTGCGCGAAATTTGCGACCTGATTCATAGCTTAGGTGGCCAAGTGTATATGGATGGCGCCAATCTTAACGCCCAAGTCGGTGTAACTCAGCCCGCCTTTATTGGTGCTGACGTTTCGCACATGAACCTACACAAAACCTTCGCTATCCCTCACGGCGGCGGCGGCCCTGGTATGGGGCCAATTGGTGTAGCGAAACACTTAGCGCCGTTTGTGGCCAACCACAGCGTGCGTCCAATTGAAGACGCCAGCATTGGCAACAGCGCCGTGTCATCTGCACCCTATGGTTCTGCTAGCATTCTGCCAATTAGCTGGATGTACATTACGCTAATGGGTGGCAGCGGTTTGCGTAAAGCGACACAAAACGCATTACTGAAAGCCAACTATCTGGCTAAACGTTTAAGCAGCCATTACCCAATTTTGTATTCAGGTTTAAATGGCCGCGTTGCGCACGAGTGTATTGTTGACCTACGCCCGATTAAAGCAGAAACCGGTATCACGGAAGTGGATATCGCTAAGCGTTTAATGGATTACGGTTTCCACGCGCCGACCATGTCATTCCCAGTTGCAGGGACTTTCATGATTGAGCCAACAGAATCTGAAAGCAAAGTCGAAATCGACCGTTTTGCCGATGCTATGATTGCAATTAAAGGCGAGATTGAAGCGATTCAACGTGGTGAATTGGATGCGGAAAATAATCCGCTAAAAAATGCACCGCATACCGCACCTGTGATTGCTGGCGAATGGAATAGACCTTACAGCCGAGAACTCGCTGCTTATCCAGTAAAAGAACTGGGTGCGCATAAGTTCTGGCCAACAGTAGGACGTATCGATGATGTCTACGGCGACCGCAACTTAATTTGCTCATGCCCTGCGATTGAAAATTACGAAGATTAATTCGTTATTTTAAGCAAAAAAAAGCCCGCATTTACTGCGGGCTTTTTTTTGATAAATAGCTTATTTTGTTAAGCTAGTCTTATTGGCGGATATTGACGCGGCATCTTGTATGGCGTTTCGTTATGAATCAGATACCAAGCATCTAACTCCTGACGCAACATAGGTTTCGCAAAGTAGTACCCTTGCAACTCCTCACCGCCAAGACGCAATACGGCTTTCAATTCTTCCTCCGTCTCTACGCCTTCAACGATAATTGATAACTCTAAGCCATGGGCGAGCGCAACGATACTGCTATAAAGTCCCTCACCACCATCCTTCAGAGCAGTAACAAAAGAGCGATCGATTTTTAGCGAATCTAATGGAAAATTACGTAGGTAACTGATTGAGGAATAACCTGTACCAAAATCATCGATAGATACTCGGATACCTCTTGCACGGAGCTGGTTCAATACATGGCGAATTTGCTCGACATCATTAGCAAAAACATTTTCTGTCATTTCGACTTCTAAGCGCTCAGGTTGCAAACCGGTCTCTTCGAGAATAGTGAATACCTCAGTGACAAAATCTGGATCTATTAATTGCAGTACCGATATATTTACAGCAACTCGGATCATGGAATCAGGCGCTATTTCAACCAAGATTTCACATGCCCGTCGTAGTATCCATCCACCAAGCAAAGGCATAAAACCGTATTCCTCAGCTAATGGAATAAAGACTCCAGGACTTATTGAATCACCATTTTGTTGTGGCCACCTAGCCAACGCTTCAAAACCGGTAATACTGCCGCTTTTGGCAGCAATGAAGGGCTGTAGTGCGACATCCATTGATCGAGTTTCAATGGCTTTGCGCAGTGCTTGCGCTAAGCGCACTCGCTCTGCCGCCTCGCTCCCCCAGTGGTCGTTATAAATGGATACTCCATCTTTCATACATTTGGCGCGATAGACCGCGATATCGGCATGCTCTAGTAACTCATCAGCTGCCACACCATGCTCAGGGCATATTGATACACCAATGCTAGCACCCACGGTTACTGGGCCCTTCTCAAGCTCAATAGGAACTTGTAGCTGTTTGATTAGGCGCTCTGAAAATCGTTGAATATCATCTCGTGACGAAACCCGCTTTTGTAAAATAACAAATTCATCGCCCCCCCAGCGTGCGCAAATTCGATTCTCATCGCAAGCCTGACTGATTCGTTGCGCTGTTTCGCGTAAAACATGATCGCCAGAAAAGTGTCCCAAACCATCATTAATTTCTTTAAATCGATTTAAATCGAGCATATAAACCGCAAAGCCCGATTGATCTTTATCGTATTCTTCTAACGCTGTTTGCACTTCTGTTGCAAAACGATAACGATTGCCTAATCCCGTCAACATATCGTGATTTGCCTGATGCTTTAACTCTCTTGTTCGTTCTTGGATTTGGCTTTCTAGCGATGCATTGACTTCAGTTAAACGCTTACGTGCGTGCGTGAGATCGATGTTCAGCTCTTGCATTTTTTCCGCTCGATACTCAGCAAGCTTTTGTAGTAATCGCCCTTTTAGTGAACGAGCCGACGACTGATGTATATTCTCTACGACGACTAACAAACTCAGTATTGCCAGCAAACTCAAGGCTACGACTAACCAAGTATTTAGATCGGCAATCAAAATTAACGTCAATGGCGCAAGACACAAAACGCTATTGAAGTACAACAAAGCGCGATCAGCAGTGAGGCCTATCGTACTAAACACAGCCATGAGAATTAAAATCCCTGAAACCATGCTGTAGTTGAACCCGTTTAACATTTCACTAAATATAAAAAGATAAGAAAACCATGCTATTTGGCTAACTAGAACCCCGCCTGAAAAAATTAATCGCCATTGCATAAGCGTGCGTTTTTCAGAATCATCCATAAAGCTAACTATGCTTGCAGCTCTTAAAACCTGAACAGAGATAAAGCCTAAAAACCAATTCCACATCAATGCTTCGGTTGTCTCAGTTCGCAGTGCAATAACCAAAATAAATGCAGTAGCTGCCTGCAATATAATCGATTGTGCACCTTGGAAGTACATTGCCGAAATTCTTAATTGTTTTAATCCTGACTCCGACATGTCCGGTTCGGAAATCTTACCTCTATAGTGCTCCCGTCTAAAATTATCCATTTCAGTACGATACAACCAGACGATCTGCATAACTTCCATAAACACCAAAACCATCCCGGCCAAACCCAATGACATAATTTTATCGTCACCGAGAAGTGCCAACTGCAGGGACATAGGGAAAAGACTAATCGCCAGAATAAATAGTGCATAGCGTGGAAGTAACGTCAGTGGTAAAAAATACGCCAATACCGACACAATAAATAAACTTATGGTTATTAAACGTATATCGCCTTCTAAAATTGGAAGTATAAATGCCGCCGAACAATTCCAAACCAAAATAACAATGGCCAATTGCCGCATATATCGACGTATTTTTTTCTTTTGATCAAAAAGCTGATCGGGTTTATCTACAATGAATCGATAACTCGTATGCAAAGGGAAAACATAAAGAGGTAAGCAGAAAACAGCGATAAACCAAATTTCAAAAACATCTTGAAGATAGAGAAAGGTGATCATTGCTACATTGCATGCAATAGCTAAAGCCAATCCTACAATAGCTCGCCTCATCAATAACGATGCTCTTTCTCCATAAAATTCATCTGTGTTTTTTATAATGCTAGGCAGGAAGCCGATACTTCTCATAAACCGCGACAAACCCTATTGATTGTATTACTGAATACCAACTCGTCTATCTTTAATTTTAGGTTGCTCGTGATAGCATATCGACGTCCTACATCTAAATCTGGACGCAATATATGCATACCATAGACCTCTCATCGAATTACAACCTATCTCTATCATAGTTCAACTAGCGAACGAGGAATGAAACGGGCTACAAAGCCTGACTAAAAATCAGATCTATTACAGTGACTATCCTGTCAGCCATGCGAAGGAATCTTCTGATGACGACTGAAACATGATGCGTAGAGTGCACATTTATACGCTAGCGCTAACCTAGGCTTACAAACGGAAACTTCTGCTTAATATCAAATGACGTATCACGATGCTCTATTAGCCAACCCTCCAATTCTGGCAGCATCATAGGCTTAGCAAAGAAGAAGCCTTGAACTTCTTCACCACCAAGACGAATGACACTATTTAGCTCTTTTTGCGTCTCTACACCTTCGACAATGACCGACAATTCGAGGCCATGCGCAAGCGCAATAATACTGCTAAAGATACCTTCGCCACCGCTGTTCAGGGCCGTAACGAATGATCGATCGACTTTTAATGTGTCTAACGGGAAGTCCAACAAATAACTAATAGAGGAATATCCTGTACCAAAATCGTCAATAGAAATACGTATACCCTGTTCTCTTAATTGACTTAGTACATTACGTATTTGTTCAACATCGCTAGCAAATACGTTTTCGGTCATTTCTAGTTCTAGACGCTCTGGTGGCAACTCAGTTAGCGTCAGAACATCAAGAACTTCACTAACAAAATCGACATCAAGCAATTGTAATACGGATATATTTACCGCGACTCGAAGATCACTGTCTGGTGCGACGTCCTGCAACATTTCACACGCACGCTGCAACACCCAACGACCTAACATCGGCATTAAACCACACTCTTCCGCGAGAGGAATAAATACACCAGGGCTAATAGGGGCATTGTCCGTTTGCGGCCAACGAGCTAACGCTTCAAAGCCCGTTAATTTGCCTGTATTCATGGCAATTAAGGGCTGCAGCGCAAGATCCATACCTTGGCTTTCGATGGCATTGCGTAGTGCTTGAGCAAGATGAACACGCTCAGCGGCTTCAACCCCCCAATTATCGTTATAAATCGACACAGTACCGCGCATACATTTAGAACGATAAACAGCAATATCAGCATGTTCGAGTAGCTCTTCGGCCGTTGTGCCGTGCTCTGGGCAGACAGATACACCGATACTAGCGCCAATACTCACAGGGCCGCTGGACAATTCTATTGGCATCTTTAATTTATTAACAAGATCGTCAGAGAAGCGATAGATCTCTTCGCGACTAGAGACATAGCGTTGCAAAATTACGAATTCATCACCGCCCCAGCGCGCACAAACATGATCATCGCCACATGCATCACGAATGCGTTGTGCCGTTTCACGTATCACATGGTCACCAGCAAAATGGCCAAGGCCATCGTTAATTTCTTTAAACCGATCTAGGTCTAATAAATAAATAGCAAAGCCTGACTGATCGTTGTGATACTCATCCAATGCTCGCTCGACCATATTAGTAAAGCGGTAGCGGTTGCCTAACCCAGTAAGCATATCGTGATTAGCTTGATGTTTTAATTCTTGGGTACGCTCCAGCACTTGAGATTCAAGTGATGCATTTACTTCTGTTAAACGATGACGAGCATTGATTAAATCTAAATTTAGCTCTTCCATTTTACGAGCACGGTAGTTTGCCAATTTATGTAACAAACCACCCTTTAACGAACGAATTGCGGACTCATGAATACTCTCCATGACTAAAAATAACGTTAATGCAGCAGTTAGCCCCAGCGAAGCTAGCATCCAGAAATTAATGTCTGATGCTATAAATAAAATCGGCGGACTAATACATAATGCGGTATTGGCATATAACAATGCTCGATCTGACGTTAAACCAATGGAACTAAGCACTGCAATCACAATCAATACGCCAGCAACCACACCTAAATGAAAATCACTAAGTGCCGCATTAAAGATAAACGGGAATGCAAACCAAACGAACTGACTAGCTAACAGAGAAGTAGCAAAAAGTGCACGCCAACGTCGTATACGATATTGATTAGGCTGGCTAACATAAGCAATAAATGCGGCAGCACGAAAGGTTTGCATCGACACAAAAGCCAAAAACCAGCACCACAAGTTACTTTCAATTTCTGGAGTTCGCAGCGAGATAACGAGTAATAGTGCCACGACAAGTTGCAGCACTACGGAAGGAGGAGCTCTTAAATACAAAGAAGAAATCATGACCTGCCGCAGACCAGCAGTGGTGAGATCGGGTTCACTCAGCTCTATCCCCTTATTCACTTTACGCAGAATCTTCATCTCTGCGCAGTACAACCAAGCAACCACAATCATTTGAGCAAAAGCGAAAACAATTCCGGTAACTCCTAACGGCGCAATATCTGCATCACCCAAGCTGGTTAATTGCAACGAAAGGGGGATTAAATTCAAGACAAGAACAGCAATCGCATAACGAGGAAATAGCGATAAGGGTAGGACATGACCCAATACAACGGTGACAAACATACTAATCACAATCAGCCGAGTATCTGGGTCTAAACCCGGCAAAATCATAAATGCAATAAGGTTCCAACCGATCACAACGATGACAAGCTGGCGTACATATTTTCGTACTACCGCTTTTTTCGCATCAAGCCCCTCGGGTGGCTTACGGCCATATTGAATGGCGGTTGCGATGGGAAACATGTAAATAAACATGCAAGCAATGATGCTATACCAGTGCACAAGTGTGGCGCTGGTTAAAATAAAAAACACAATCGAGAGTGAGCAACCGATGGCCAATGCCAACCCGATCAGTGCGCGTTTCATTAACAGCGCGCCACGTTCAGCATAGAATTCATCAGTGTCAGCAAATATCGCTGGTAAGAAGGCGGCACTTCTCATAAATCAAAATACCTGTTTAATATTATTTTATTGGGTGTTCTGATCGTCTCTCCATTATCTATACAAAATTTTTGGCGTTCCTTGGCTAACAAAACAACTATTGAATGATAGTTCTCTAATCAACCAATTCCGAGCACTAGTTATCACTTTTACACAGCCTCGACATTCGCATAGTGACATTCCTGTCAGGGCATCTAATTAGTGCACTCAATAACATACGAGTGTAAGAAAAAGGCAAAAGGCTCAATCTAGAGTTGAGCCTTCGATCCAAATACGATCTAACTTCCGATTTTCATATCAAAACGGTTCTTGCTGCACCGTTTCTAATAGCGCTGGACCACTCGCACAAGCACCATCAATTGCACTTCCTTCAACAACCTGAGGGGTTATCCCCGCGGCAATATCCTGCAAGAAACAGCCAATCTGATGCTTAGGAGCTTCTAATTGAATCATCACATGATGACCCGTCTTAATCTCATCTTGCTGATAGCGTGTAAAAACGTTGGTTTCGCCGTGATGACCATTGCCGCTAACAGGATAATCAAGCGCTTCTCCACCAGCCACTTGCGCACTGGCTAATAAACTCAACTCAGTAGACACATCGAGTTCAGAACCAGCCATATCGGCTTCCAATGCTCGAATTAACGTCTGTTGAGACGGAAAAGATACCGCGTTATCTACATGTCCAAAAATCGCTAAGCTGTGGAATGGCACCTGCCCTGCATCATTAAGCTGCTCTCGTTTGGATAACATCAAGGACGTATTCGACGGCCCACTGATTTGATCGCTCAACGCATACACAGGGTGAAATGGATCTTCTACGATGTCGTTTTCATCCGTATAGAAAAAAAGCGGTTCGAGAACATTGCCAATGGCCAGCCCCTCAGGGTCCTGCTTGATATGGAAAACAAACTGCATATTGTACGTACCCGCTCCTGTGCCGATGTAAGCGGTCAAGGGCGCGGGATCAACGGCCATTTGGGCCGCTGCCGTAAATGCGCCTAATGATTGCCCCATGAGCGCAATCTGTTGAGTATTAAAAGAAGCGTCACCTTCATTACTGCCAACACATTCACTCGTATCAATGTGCGTTTGTTCGATTAAGCGACGATACAAAATACGTTCACTCAATTGTTGTAAAAGGTTGTCCCTAAATCCTTGAGGGTTGTATAGATTGAATTGTAATAAATTGAGTGGAATACCAACCGTTTCGGAAATCGCATCGTACAACTCGATGGACTGCTGATGATCATGCCCAAAATGCCCGCCCATTCCTGCAGCCGCCCAGCCACGCAATGCTGAGATATGCGCTGGAGAGCCATAAGTACTGATTTCACCATCCACCGGCTCTTTACCGCGCGACCAAACGTGCTCGGCTAAACCGTGCGTGCCGTGATGAAACAGCAGCATAGGGTAACCCTCAGCCGGCATGGGCGTTTTGGGTACAGTGACAACGACCGGAGTATCGCGCCAATATTGCACAATCGGCTCACCATTTAGATCGTATTCAATATCCCCACCAAAGATAGGCGACGGATATGGAAATAGACCTTTTTGTAGGCCAGGAACGCTCCATTGCGCTTCGTAAACACAAAATTCAGGCAAGTCTTTCGTCATTTCCCAATCAGACAAAAGTGGCGGCACATCCCATTGAGTCATGATCTGCCCAAATTCAAATGCTTTGCTAGTAGCTGCTCCTGTTGTCCATACGACAGCCGCAATGACATCGTCAGGATCAATACCATCAAGTTCTAATTGGTCTTTCAAAGGCGCATACACTTGCAGGGCTTTTTCGGCATTCGAAGCAGTTATGAATAGGTCTTTGTAACGTGGGTTTTTACCTTTCAATAATGAGGTCAAAACCGGATTGGCATTCAAATCATCCGCATACTCACCGGCAATATCGCGCGTGATAATAAGCGCATAAGTAGTGTTTTCTTGCTGGATTTGCCCGATAGGAATGGCTTCAAACAATGAAGCAGGTCGGTATTCATCTTCTTCATAGCGGAAATCGACTGCAATTGGGTAGCGCTTACCGCGCAGCGGCGAATCAGGATCAACATCAATCAGTTGAATGACGTAAGACGCATCCGCAAAATGATTAGCGGATTGAGGCAATGAAAATTCTTCTGGCTCAAATGTGCCGGTAAAGCGGATATGCACCGGAGTATCGGGTGCATATCCCGTCATTTGATCGTAACGCTCAGCTTCGCGTGCGAACTCCATGACCAGTGGCGAAAAAAGCCGGTGAGGAAAACCACTAAAATCGGGCCTCCCTTCATCCGTTAGGCGTAAATCGGTTGGGAATCCTTGATCATAAAAGCGCCATTCGCCATCACCACCATTAAGTTCAAGCACCATTTCTGGGCTGGAGAAGCACCCAGAAAGAGTCAACGTCACGGCGGCAGTTATTATTATTTTTGTCATACAACCTCCCTGCTATGGGCTTCAGCAACTCTGCTGATCTATCTCCAGCGTGCATTCGTCTCTCCCACGACCCGCCAGAGCAAAAACTCTAGCAGCTGGCTAGCACCTCGAATACTGACAAATGTCACTGGTATTCCACCAAACACTGATTGGCGTCTTCAGTGTTAGCCTGGGAGTCACAAGCGTTATCCTTAAAAATGAAACAATGGATATCAGCCAGCCCTATTTATCAATGAGCACCTAAGCTCTAGGATACGCGCCCAGCGTTAACCTCTGTCAGTTAACCGTTACTTTGGTGATTCTAGTGTCTTCTAACGCCCACCTATGGCTACTCATCGTTCTTAGCACCTTGTTTTGGGGCAGCAATTTTAATGCTGCCCATGAAGTGGCCAATATAGTGCCACCGCTAACGGCAGCGGCAGAGCGTTTTGCCACAGCACTGCTGTTATTCTGGGGCTTTCGTTGGTGGACGGGTAAGGCTGAGTCACAACTGCAATGGCGTGATGCGCTAACGTTAGTACCGCTTGGCTTGTTAGGCGTGTTTGGATTTAACTATGCATTTTTCATCGCGCTCCACACCACATCACCGCTAAATGCAGCCCTCATTATGGCGCTAGCCCCATTGATATCGGTACTACTGTCAGTATTTCTATTGGGATCAAAAATCAATCGCCAGCAAGCACTCGGTATTGTCATTGCGTTTATTGGTGTGAGCTTAGTGATCACTGGCGGTAACTTCGCGCAACTTCAAATTGCTGTTGGCGATTTATGGATGCTTGGCGCATGCTTTGTATGGAGCCTCTACAGCGTCGGCTCAAAACGCTATGCCCCGCATATTCCATCAATGCAATTTGCACGCTGGACCGTCAGCATAGGGGCGGTAGCCCTCATTGCACTCGCACTTATTGTAGAACAACCTCTGCATACGATTCCGCAACTGTCGTTTAAGTCTCACGCAGTTTTACTCTACATGAGTATTTTCGGCTCAGTATTAGCGTATATTTTTTGGCTCAAAGGCGTACAAGAAATCGGCCCAGATAAATCAGCAATTGCCTTTAACTTCGTACCGGTGTTTACCCTACTTGTCAGTCTGATACTGGGGGTATACCCCGACGGCATACAAATATCCGGATTAGTTTTAGTACTTGCAGGGGTTTTAGCATTTAACGGGGTATTAGCAAAAATCGTCACTAGGCGGTCACTCGTTTAACCAAGGCTAACCAGCTAATTAAACTGAGAAATAAAACGTAAAAAGCCGGTTTATAAAACCGGCTTTTTTCTCTTGTTACAGCTATGCTACCCTTCGTTTTCAGGCCACTAAGAGTTAAGCGACTTTTACTAAACGTGTTTTATGGTTAGCTTTACCCTTTACCGCGGCCAAAAACTCGTTCCCCCAATGCTCGATATCATAATGGCTCACAATTTCGTAAGCCTCGCGCATACGACTCCGCGCTTCGTCACGATTCATTGCTAGTGCCAAATAACAAGTCTCGGCCATTTCCGCGGGATCATGTGGATTCGTTAACATGGCTCCGCGCACTTCTGCCGCCGCACCTGCGAACTCAGATAATACCAGTACACCACTACCCTCAATCTTACCTTGGGTCGCTACGTACTCCTTAGCAACCAAGTTTAAACCATCGCGCAACGGCGTAATCCACATGACATCCGCCATAGCGTAATAAGCCACTAACTGCTCAAACGGTACAGCGCGGAAGAAAAATTGCACTGGAGTCCAGCCAACGTCGGCATAGCGACCATTAATACGACCAACCGCCTGTTCTATTTCTATCTGAAGTTTCTTGTACACTGTCATTTCTTTTGCTGCCGGTACACACACGGTCACTAAAGTGACTTTGCCGTGCAACTCAGGGTGATCTTCCAACAGTTTTTCAAAGGCTTGAAGCTTAGCAGGAATCCCTTTGGTGTAATCCAAGCGCTCAACCGACAAGACTAACTTAGTGCCACTTAACTCTTCACGCAGCTCCGTCATGCGGTTCTGAATAACAGGATCTTCTAACGCATCTGAAACTCGATTTAAATCTAATCCCACTGGGTGAGCGCCCAAACGAATACGGCGATTATTCACTTCGATTTCGGTCGTCATTTCATCCAAACCGACGGCACAGCCATAAGTTACAAAGCGAGGAGCACAACCCACTTTTTCTTTCACATCAATGGGGGTGACACCACGAGCAACGTCGACAAAATTTTCAGCCTGACGTGGAATATGAAAGCCAATATAATCACATTGCAACAAGCTCCCCACGATCTCGCGACGCCATGGCAGAACATTAAAAACATCTGCAGATGGAAAATACGTGTGATGAAAAAATGCGATGTTTAAATCTGGACGTAATTCGCGCAAATAGGCAGGCACCATCCATAAGTTGTAATCGTGAATCCATACGGTAGCGCCTTCAGCAGCTTCTTCACTGGTGCGCTCAGCAAAACGACGATTAACGTCTTTAAACACCTCCCAATGATCTTCTCGAAAAGTCGCTCGTTCCCAGAAGGTATGCAAGGTTGGCCAGAAAGCTTCTTTCGAAAATTTCTTATAGAAGATATCAACATCACGCTTGCTCAAACCCACCCGCGCTGCGACTAGATTCGGATACTTATCAACATCGACCTCGGTATGACTCTCGAATTCACCTAACTTTGGATCATGAATCGACCATGCCACCCAAGATCCCTTTTTTCCATCGGCGAAAAAACTCATTAACGTAGGAATAATGCCGTTAGGAGAGGTCGGACGACGACGCTTTTGAATACCATCTTCAATATATTCTTCATATGGCAAGCGGTGATAAACCATGACCAAATCAGATTGCCCCGGCGTTGCTGGCTCGCGCACCTCAGCACTGATGCCCTCTTCGCCTAAAAAACCAAAGTGACTAATGGCCTCCAAGATGCCACCGCAACCGGGTTCCAATGCATGATACACACGAGCACGGCTACGAGTAGCTTCTAGCAATCCAGCTTCCGATTCCCCCACACACACACCGATAAAATCGTGCTCATACATAGATAAATCATTCAATGTATCACCAGCAACCATCACATCTTCGCTATTTAATTCGAGGTGATTAATGAGAGCAGTTAGTGTCGCGCCTTTGTTAATTCCTTTGGGAAGAAAATCCAAATACAAACCCGCCGAATAAAGTACATCGCAGTTAAGTGTTGCGGCGATTTCACTTAATTCTTCGGTGACTGCACCCTCTTCGCAAAAATATGAACAACGACGCTCTTGCGGAACATCTTGACGCGTTAAACCGGCAATATGAGCGATCGCCTCTTCAATTTTGTGTTCGCCTGGCCACATATCTTCAATGGGGCTTTGTACCTCAAATACGGGCTGCAAAGTATGACCATTAACGATCGTGCAGCCGACGTCACAAATAATATAATCAGGCTGAGGGATCATAGTATCGGCGAGCAGTGGCAGCACAGACTCCAAACCACGTCCGGTAACAAAGACCAAATCAATGTTCGGATGCGCTGCGATTAATTGGTACAGCTGTTGACGCTGGGCAGCGTCGCCCGCGAGGAAGGTTCCATCAAGATCGGTAGCTAATAGCATAGTAGTCTCCTGTGGCTATGTGACAGGAAACGAAACGGTAAACTGAGCAAAAAATTACGAAAAGGACCTGTGAATTAAGGTACCTAAAAATTGAACCAAGCTAGATAAGCTCAAATGCAGTATTACAGCGCTTCGCTCCAAAATGAAATAATCAACATCGAATTTTGTCGAAATATTAACATCATTGTCAGAATTAATAAAAACTGACAATTAATACATGCATATTTCATACCTAGCAAATAAAAACGTTAAACACGCTTTTAATTTAGGATTTAACATTAATCATGCGCTGACAATAGCACCACCACTGTGCACATACAATTAAAATGCCACATAAGGTTGCATTTAAACTTTAAACTTATTCGTTGTTTGTAATAGCTTTTGATACAAATTATGCAAACTACGGCTTGAGTCTTCCACCTTACCAGCACGATCAGCACTCACGGTAGACAATTCATTAATGGAAGATATATTTTTATTGATTGCTTCAATAATTTTATATTGCTCTTCAGTGGATCGAGCTGTTTCACCAACTAAACCTTGAACCTTAACAAACGAAGCTTGAATTTCTTGAATCGAATCGCTGGTTTTCATACTGGAACTTAACGTTTTTTCAGCATTTTCAGTCGCTGAATCCATTGTTTTCACAGCAACAGACACGCTATTTTCAAGCTCGACAATCATATCATTAATATCTTTAGTTGATTGTTGAGTCTTGCTCGCGAGCGACCGAACCTCATCTGCCACTACGGCAAAGCCTCGACCTTGTTCACCCGCCCGCGCTGCTTCAATTGCAGCGTTAAGCGCTAACAGATTGGTCTGTTCTGCGATACCACTAATAACCGCAAGTACAGACCCAATACGTTCTGTACCTGTCTCAATTCTTGAAATCGCTTTATAAACTTGCTGAACATCGTTGGTTAAGGACTGAATGTCTGTTCTTGTCTGTTCAACTAACAAACGTCCATCTTCCGTACAATGCTGTGAATTTTTCGCTTCTTCAGCTGTGGTCGATGTATTTGCTGCAATACCTTTCAGGGCTTCACGCATTTTTTCAACAGCGACAGCCACCGAATTAATTGACTCATCTTGTTGACTAATCGATGTTTTTGCTTGCTTGGACATACCATTCAACTCACCAACATTGCTGCCAACGCCATTCGAGGTATGTATGATTTCGCTGATTAAACTATGTAATTTATCCATAAAACGATCGAACGAATGACTGAGGCGGCCTAATTCATCACTGCGTTTTGTATTAAATCTAACGGTCAGATCGCCCTCTCCTTCAGCGAGATCAGTGAAACGATCATTAATTTGATTGAGATCGCGGGTAATCATCCGTGGGAATAGTATTGCGAGAGATACGCAGGTAACCAATGCCAGAGCCAATAGAAAAACCTGTTTAAACATGGCTTGATCTTGCACTTGATCGACGTATTCCGATTCTTTATTCGAGAGTATTTCAATGTCATGAATCATGGCATTTAAATGGATCATTGATTCGTCAAATAGCTGATGTCCTTCAGCATAAGACAAACCCATCGCAGTACTGCGTCCGATTCGACTATCAGTCGACCTTTCTTGTTCTATTTTGGTAGTAATGGCTTTCCATTTTCCAAAGCTAGTTAGCAAGGACTGATAATTTTTATTTTGAGTTATTTTTGGGTCTAAATCGGCGAGCCTCTGAAAATTGTATTCGATTTCAGTCAAGCTTTCCTTATGCTGCTTTAGCATGACATCGTAGTCTGATGACCCTACTTTTAAATTAAGCAAGCTTCGCTCTGCTACCACGACCCGGTAAAAATCCATACCCGTTTGTAACAGGATATTAAGCGCTGGCAAATCGTGATGGATAACAGTTCCGACTGCTTCTGATACCGTATTTCTGGAACTGATAGCGACAACAGATAAAGCAATTACCAGTAAACCGACAAGTGCCAAAGGCAGGGTTACTTTTTTTGCGAAACTTAAATTATCAAACCAATTTTTCATATCCCTGCTCCAAGGTACAACCAATTACCACAATCAAAGTTCGTCTAAATTAACTCCGATGGTCATTGCTCCTATTGCTTTATCGCCATCCATAATAGGAATAGAAACTTGTACGAGGTAGGCTTGAGAACTTTCGTCAAATTTGACGTCACTCATATAGGTGTTTCCTACTCCACCTTTAAATGACTCAGTAAATTTTTCCTCGTCGCCCTGCCAATAATCAGAAGTCTTATTCGTCATGGCGACATTGGCACCTTGATTATCCATCAAGAAAAACTCAACAAAATACGGTTTACTTTGTTCTAGTGTCAGCATGTGCTTTGCGACAGCACTCGACATAAGCTCTGCCATGAAATCATCAACACCGGATGTGGCACGCCACACAGCATCGCGCTCTTGAATAGCTGCAAGCGTAAGGCCTTCCGAATTTTGCTGGCGAACGGCATCAATCAAGGCTTGATCAGTACTCCAAACCTCCAGATCCGGTAGGATTTCATGTAGCTTTGCCGGAGCTTCTTCGGCGATAGACAGCATTGAACATGCTGTTAAAACTACCCCAAATGCTACTTGCACGCAGCGTTTAGAAAGAAATTTGACTTGATACTATTCATTCTGAAAGCTTCCTTTAGTTAGTCTAAAGAAAGTGTAGTTAAGGTTCTTACTCCCGCAATAAATATCCGTTAGAAGTCATTTTTCGTCCAAGAAGTGATCTCATGCGGCATTTTCTTTGGCTTGAGAAGATAGATCATCGACGTTAGATAGGGCTTCAGATTCATCGGGGTACATTTCCAGCGCAGTTGGCGTGGTGCGCACCATGGCAACAAATTGTGCAGGATGTTCATACTCATCTTCGTTTCTAGCGTAAATTTTCCATATAGCAAATCCTGCGAGCAGTAGCTGCATAAAACAAAAATACACAGGCAAAGCGTTTGGCCCTGTTGCCGTCATTAACTGCCCAGCTAACGCAGGTCCAATCGCCGCTCCAACACCATGAAGTAGCAAAACAGCACTACCACCAGCAATGATATCTGGGCCATCTAGATGATCGATTAAATGCGCTACAGCAACGGGGTAAATCGCAAAAGCCAAGCCACCATAGAGAGCGATGGCGAGTAATAAAGTAGTGCTATTTAACCCTGCGGGAATAAGCAACAAAGCAGCGGCAGCAGCAAGAGCACAGGTAATAGCAATGACTTTGCGTCGATCACTGCTATCAGAGTAACGACCTAAGGGATACTGCAACAACGCACCACCAAGAATGCCAGCACTCATAAAGGTTGCGATACCGGCATCATCAAGCCCAACTTTGCCAGCATATACCGCCCCCATCCCCCAAAAAGCGCCCATGGCAAGCCCTGATAGCAAGGATGCGGCAACCGCAACGGGAGCAATTCGCCATAAAAAAGGTAGACGCAGTCGTTTAACCGTTTGCACTTCTGGAGGCGTTAACCGAGTCCATGCGACCGGTACTAAGCTCAAAGTAACGAGCATCGAGGCTAATGCAAATAAAATATAAGATTCTGTAGAATCGAAACGCATCAACTGCTGCGCCAAAGTTAATGCCGCTAGATTTACCACCATGTAGACAGCAAATACTTTACCACGCTGGTTTGCTGGAGTTTGTGCATTGAGCCAGCTCTCGATTACGGTATATAAAATCACCAGCGAGATACCTGTTAGTACTCTTAACCCCACCCACACCCAAGGGTTAATTATCAATTGATGCAACATCACAGATACCGAAGCAACAGCAGCGCAAAGCGCAAACACTCGGATGTGGCCGACCCGGCGGATCATAGGCAACGCAATGAAAGTTCCTACAAAGAAACCAACAAAATAGCCCGACATAATTAGGCCCATCATGCTGGAATCGTACCCTGCTGCTCCTCCACGTATCGCCAACAAGGTATTTAACAGGCCGCTACCAAGTAATAATAACGACACACCCGTCAGCAAAGAGCCGATGGGCGCAATGAGTTGCAACATAACCTAATACACTCCTGTGCGAATTGAGGCGCTGGAAGTCTAAGCAGCAAAGACGACAGCCTCGTGACATTTATCCGAAGCTTAGCAGCCTTGCGGAAATTCTACTGCTTCAATCAGCAGGTAATAGTGACTTCCGTTAAATGTTCTGTTTCCAGATACGTCAACGTGGTGGTTTTAAAGTTCAAATCGACAAAGATACGGCAATAATATTCGCCGTGACGCCACGCCATGCAAATACTCGTGTCGTTTGAAGAATTTAGCTCAAAGTGGCCATCAAAGGCGGGATACTGTGTACGAAACTCCATTAATTTGGTCAGACGTTTCACCACCGGCTTTTCGACCGCAGCGTCAACCTCATCCAACGAATAATAATGACGATTAATATCGCGTAACTCCCCACTACTTTCCATTAGTTCGTTATCATTTTCGCCTGCAAGCCAACCGACATAATAAACCTGCGGAATTCCTGGCGTAAAAAACTGTATTGCACGAGCAGCAATGTAGGCGTCATCGTTTTGCATCAAAGCATCATAAAATGTGCAGGTAATTTGATAGATAGCACCCACACTATGAATATTCGCTGCCGAGCGACGTAGAATCGGATCTGCACTGCGTGACTGTAAATTATCGATTAATGCTGTAATGCAATCATTAGGTAGAACACCTTCGACATCAGGAATGCAAATTCCATCATGAGTGTCTAACACCGTAATCATGTTACGAGGACACATACGCAGCCAATTTTTAAGATGAACGCTATTGGCATCTAACAAGGAGAATAACAGCAGAGGGGGCAACGCAAATCCATAAGGGTGCATATTTCGGCGTGCTATCGCATATTGGTAGCTAGTGTGATCATGTACTTCGGGGAGGCACTCACATCCATGCCTTTGCGCTACCGAATTAACCCAATCAAGAATTCGATACACTTCTGGTTCAACTAAAAAACACGTCGATCCAATACGCTTAGTGGTGTAGCCAAATGCATCCAACCGAAATAATTTTACGCCTTTACTCGCCAAAAAGGCGATGTAACTTTCCATTAATTCGTAGGTTATATCGGCTTCGTAATTTAAATCAATTTGCTTCTCGGTAAAGGTACACCAAACACGATCGGTCGTACCGTCGCCAAAAGTGACATCGCGGAATGGTTCTTTTTCTTTGCGAATATGAATTTTCGCCATGTCGTCTGGCGTAATCTCGCCCATACGCCCAACTCGTACAAACAAGTCGCCATATTTGGAGGCGTCACCCTTCTCGATAAAGTCTAAAAATTCAGGGGATTCATCCGAAATATGATTCACCGTTAAGTCAGCGCAAATATCATATTTAGCGGCAATACGTTCTATATCAGCCCACGTACCATAACGTGGATCAACTTCTTTATGAGTCAGCGGTGAGAATCCACCATCAGCGTTCGATGGATAGAAAGGTAAAATATGAACGCCGCCAACGGCTTCAGTGAGATGTTTCTCTAAAATACCGTAAAGATCACTCAAGTTATTACCTAAGCGGTCTGGGTAGCAAATTAGTTGCACCGAGTTGGTCAATGCCATACGCATTCCTCCTGATGGGTTTGCTGTGTGTCAGTCACCTCAGCTACCTTAACGAGCCTAGCGCCTTAGTGACAGTTTCATTATCTAGATCACACTGTTCCAGCACGCCTAGGCCCGACGGAGTGGCCATTTAGGTTAAATATTCGCGGTACTATTGAGTGTAGCCATAGAGCAAGGTACGTAGAGTTAATCGGCATAAAGTCACTTTATATTCGTCAAATTTGCACCTTGCCGAGCAACCACCGAAGCTGCTAAACAATTGACCGAAAAGGGCTTTTCCGGTATTTTCGCGTCAATTAAGCAGCCTGAGTTTCGGGAACCGGTAAACGCCATTTTTCTATTCTCAGCTGACCAGCCTCCTGCAAGAGGTTGAGCCTCACCTAATATAATGCGCGGGTACAGCCAACTAGCGGATACCACCGGGCTGTGTAAAACTGAACATGTGTCGCGACGCCAAAAGCACCAAAGACGTCGCTCATACCCGCTTTGAAAGATTTTCTGTTAATAGGCGATTCCATAATGACTACACAAAAAGTCGATGTGCTGCTCGTCGGCGGTGGCGTGATGAGTGCAACACTGGGGACTCTTCTCTCTAAGCTTGATCCTTCTCTCAGCATTGCGATGGTTGAACGACTCGACCATGTTGCACACGAAAGCACCGATGGCTGGAACAACGCAGGTACAGGCCACGCTGGCTACTGTGAACTCAACTACACTGCCGAAGATGAACATGGCGTAGTGGATATCGAACGTGCGTTAAGCATTAACGCCAACTTCGAAATATCGTTGCAACTCTGGAGCTATCTGGTTGAGCGCGGCGAGCTTCCATCCCCTTCAGAGTTTATCAACACAACGCCACATATGAGTTTTGTGTGGGGCGAAGACAACGTCGCATTTTTACGTCAGCGCCACGAAAAAATGAGCGCCCATCACCTTTTTAAAGAGATGGAATTTAGCGACGACCCGTCTGTTCTCAAAGAGTGGATGCCACTCGTCATGGCGGGACGTAATCCTGACGAAAAAGTAGCAGCCACACGAGTTAAGCACGGTTCCGATGTCGACTTCGGTTCGTTAACCCGCAACCTTGTCAAGCAACTGCAAAAGCATGAAAAATTTTCATTGCTGGTAAACCATGAAGTCGATGACTTCGAGCACGCCCGAGATGGCAGTTGGTTTGTTCGCATCAATGACCGCAAAACCAAAAAAGCCACTACGGTTCGCGCTAAATTCGTTTTCCTTGGTGCTGGCGGTGGCGCACTACCCTTGTTGCAAGAATCTGGTATCGACGAGGCCAGTGGCTATGGTGGTTTCCCAGTCAGTGGTCAATGGCTAGTATGCAAAGATCCTAAGATCGTTAGCCAACATCACGCCAAAGTCTACGGCAAAGCAGCCATAGGGGCACCCCCAATGTCGGTGCCACACCTTGATACTCGTATTATCAATGGTGAACCGGCGTTACTGTTCGGACCATTTGCTGGCTTTACGACGAAGTTTTTGAAGAAGGGCTCGAAACTTGATCTTCTTAAATCCGTCAGCATCAGCAACATGTTGCCAATGATGTCGGTAGGCATTAATAACATGGACTTAACAAAGTACCTGATCAGCGAAGTCCGTCAGTCGCACAGCGATCGCGTTGCATCATTGCGCGATTACTTTCCAGAGTGCAAAGACAGCGACTGGACTCTTGCCGACGCTGGTCAGCGCGTGCAAATCATCAAGAAAGATGATCAAGGACGCGGTAAGTTAGAATTCGGGACTGAGCTGGTCGCCTCCAAAGACGGTTCATTAGCCGCACTGCTTGGCGCATCACCCGGCGCCTCAGTAGCCGTGCAAGCCATGATCGAAGTGCTTGAACGTTGTTTTGCCGACAAGATGAAGTTTGGCTGGGACAAACGCTTAAAAGAAATGATCCCATCCTATGGGCAATTACTGAAGCGCGACCCTGAGTTACTCGCAGTTACTCGAGAACGTACCCTGCGTACGTTGCAGCTAAACCAAGACTAAGTATTAGCAAAGTCGTCATAGCAGCAATCGGAGTTCAGGTGTATTCACCCGAATATACCTGAACTTTCTTTCCTATTTTCAACAGCCCTGCCTAGGTTTTAGCTGCCAATCCTTACTTCATCGATCTGCCAAAAGCACTCGCTGTGGTACACTGCGCAACAATGGTTAATAACACCTCTCTTGCTGGAACTGCATCATGGCCGAACTCGGACGCTACAACACCCTCACAGTCATTGATGAACTTCCACAGGGCATATATCTCGACGACAATGAAGAAGGTCGCTTACTGCTGCCACGTCGCCAAATCCCTGAAGGCACTAAGAAAGGCGACAGCCTCAACGTCTTCGTCTATCTAGATTCTGACGACCGCCCAATTGCCACCTTGCAGCGCCCGCGTGTACAACTGCATCAAGCCGCTGCACTAGAAGTTAAAGAAGTAAACCGTACCGGTGCTTTTTTAGATTGGGGCTTAGCTAAAGATTTATTTGTACCTTTTGGTGAAATGAATCAGCGCATGGAAGAAGGCAAAACCTATGTCGTTTATGTATATCTCGACAACACCAATCGCTTAATTGCTACGGCAAAACTAAATCGTTTTATCAAAGACGAAGCGAAAGCGACTTGGCCTGGTGCTGCTGATCCTTTCGAGCAAGGCGATAAAGTGAATTTACTCATCGCTCAACGCACCGACCTAGGCTACAAAGCCGTGGTGAATAACGAATACTGGGGCTTAATCCACGAAAGCCAAATTCGCACCGCCATTCGTGTTGGCCAGCGCATGGATGGTTATGTTCGCCGCGTACGCGAAGAAGATCATCGCCTCGACATCTCTCTAGAGCCACTCGGCCATGTGCGTATTGATCCCGTTGCCGACAAAATCATGAAGAAATTAAAAGACGGTAATGGCAGTCTTGGGTTAAACGATAAAAGCCCTGCCGATTTAATTGAATTACATTTTGGCGTGAGCAAGCGTGCATTCAAAATGGCGATTGGTAAGCTGTATAAAGAGCGTCAAATCGTGATCGAAGACAACGGTATTCGCTTAGCCACGGCTGAAGAGAAAGTACGATCAGATTTAAAACCGACTCCGAAAACAGATGGTAAAAAACCAGCCGGTAACGAGCGTAACGAAAAGAAAACCTTTAGTGATAAAAAGCCCCACCCTGCTCGCAGCGACAGAACGACAAGCGAGAATAAGGCAAAAGACACTAAAAAATCAGAAGCAGAAAAGCCGAAGACAAAAAAAACGGTCTATAAAAATCCGAAAGCACCTGGCGGAAAAACGCTGTCATTAAAGAAATAATGATTCGTTAAAAACCCGAACCCGGCTGTTGTAAAAATACTATTTCTTCAGCCGTAGACTCTCGCCCTAAAATCGCATTACGATGTGGATAACGCCCATATTTAACAATAATGTCGCGGTGGAGATGCTCATAATTTAGATTATCTTCTAGTCCTGGCAGCGCAAATAATCGCAAGGCCTCTTCATGTATAACCAAAGACTCGCTGTGCATATATGGCATGTACAGAAACTTACGCTCAGTCAACGGTAAGTTGTTGTCCAATCCTTGCGCTACGGCTTCTTGTGCTAGCACTAAGGCCAAAGCATCGCTAGCAAACGCTTGCGGTAAATCTCGATAGATATTACGTGAAAATTGATCCAATACGATCACTTCTGCTAAGCGCCCTTCTATCGACTTGCGCCACTCATACAATTCACCCCTTGCGGCCTTTGCGTGCAAATCTCCAAAACGTTGTTGGATAACCTGATCAAAGGCTGGATCTTTTTTGAACCACTGCGCAGGTTTACTTTCTTTAAACCAAAAATCCAACACATCAACAGAAGTAATCATCACTAACTCCTATAAGTCGTCCAATATATCTGCACGCTTAGCTTTGTATTCTTCTTCGGTTAACAAACCCTTTTTGTTTAAGGCTTCTAACGTGGTTAACCGTTCTTCAATGGAAAGCTCTACCATAGGAGCAACAGCAGACTTCACCGGCATAGCACGCATAGGAGCTGAAGAATTTTCTTGCTCGGCAGCTACATCATCGGCCACGAAGTCATCACACAAATAATAATCTGCAGCCATATCTGTTTTTTCAATAATGACATAGCGACCATCCACCCGCGGGCGGCGCGTTTCGCTGGATATAGTCCCCTTGATCACGACGGTATTTCCGCCCTCAGCCAAAGCATTTTGGCGATGACGTTCTTCGCATACTTCCACACCGTCGTTTTTAATCGACGAGCAGGAATCGCTCTTAATTAATGTGCAGTGCTCTTTGCTAACAACATCGCGGATAACCACATTTTCCGCATGGACAAGCGACAAGCCGCAAAGCAAAGGTAAAGCGAGTGCAATAACTGGTTTCATAAATGTATCCAACGATAACTACAAATATTGTAAGAAGAATGCCTGATTGGAGAGCAAGGTCAAGCTTACAACCACAGCCCTAGACGCACCCGACCGCGCTTGGGTATTACTTCCATTTAGCCCAAGGATCAACGCCTGAACTTGTGTCTGAAACAGCAGGCGATGATTCTTGTGGTTTATTTGGCTTACCTTGTTCCGAGCCTTCGGTTCTAGGGCGAGAGTTACCACGACTAACTCCGTCACGGCGATACCCGCCACTACGGCTGCCAGCACCTTTCCCTTTGCCGCCAAACTCTGCTGCTTTTTTCTCGCGTTTTTCACGCAAGCGCTCAGCATCTTCCAAGCTCAATACTGCGGGTTCACCCGGCACTTGATCAGATGGCACAATACGATCACGCGGCGGTAACGCAAACTGAGCCCCCGAGGCCTTAGGCAAGCTCTTGTACTGGTACATGTAGAAGGCTTCTACTTTCTCTCGTGCCCAATCCGTCTTCTTCAAAAACTTCACACTCGATTCAATACTCGGATTAGTTTTAAAGCAGTTGATGTTCAAGTACGCAAACAAAATCTCAAAGCCGTAATGGTCTACTAGCTCCGTTAGCAAGGGCTTTAAACTAAGGCCATGCAAAGGGTTGTTTTTGTAATTGATATCGTCAGTCATGAAAGCGCCTAAAGCAGATTATGTAGCTACCTATTATAACTGCTTGGCAGAAAAGTACCTACCGCGACACTGCGGTAGGCAGCGGCTACTACGACACGGTATTCCAGGGCAAATGTCCAGGAGCGGCATCAACAAAGTTAAAGTACTGTTCGAGCTGATCAATAAGATCGCGAATCACTTCATCGCGGCTGCAACCGTACAGTTCATAACCGAGTGCACCGTTGCGAATATAAACATCTGCCTGCCAATGCGTCGCGAGTGTTGTGCCATCGGTATGTACGTCGGGCACTTGGTGTTCCGTTGCGAGCACTTGGTAAAAGAAATCCAATTTCTCATCGCGCTCTAGCTGAAACGTTACGCCATTATCTTCAGCAGTGATATTGGCTTTCCAATCATGAATCGCCAGTTCTTTTTGCACTTCCTCCATGGCTGGTGTCACCACTTCTTTAATAAAATGTTCGATCTTGGCTTGCTCAGGAAATTTAAACAGAGCACTTAAGCGTTTACGCCAACTAGTCTCATTACTGAACGCGCGTACCGGCGCAGCCGCAGCAACTAATGTAGCGCCGCGATGCCCTTCTATCACCAATGCTCGCCATAACCCAAGCGCCGCTAACAACATAATAATGGCAAAGGGCAAGGCCGCTAATATACTCATCGTTTGTAACGCGCTGAGTCCGCCTGCCAATAATAATGTCGATGCAATTACACCTTCTAGCGAAGCCCAAAATACCCGCTGCCAAATAGGGGTTTCATGCGCTCCACCCGAGGCCAACGAATCAACCACCAACGAGCCCGAATCAGATGAAGTCACAAAGAAGGTAATAATTAGAAAAACGGTAATGACCGATAAAAAAGTCGACCATGGCAACAAATCATAAAACTCGAACAAGGCCACAGCATGATCGGCTTGCACCTCACCGATCAATACTTGCTTACCTTGCTCCATGATCAGGTACAACGCAGTGTCACCAAAAATAGCGAACCATAAAAAAGTAAAGGTCGTCGGCACAACCAATACGCCAAACACAAATTGGCGAATGGTTCGACCGCGACTAATTTTCGCAATAAATAGACCTACAAACGGTGCCCATGCGATGGTCCAAGCAAAAATAAACAAGGTCCAATTGCCGATCCAATCACTTTGGGTGTAGGCCTGTAGATTAAAGGTACGCGAGACGATATTGCCAAGATAAGCGCCGGTGTTCTGCACAAACGCATCGAGAATATGAATACTTGGGCCGACAAGAAATACAATGCCCATTAAAAATACTGCCAAAACCATATTCAATATGGATAGATTTTTAACACCTTTATCCATACCTGCCACTACAGAGCCAATCGCGGCGACAGTAATTAGAGCAATGGCGGTAATCTGAACCGTCGTGCTTATTGGTATGTCTTCCCACAGGTAATGCAGGCCCGCATTAATCTGCGTTACCGATAAACCTAACGTAGTTGCCAAACCGAATAAGGTACCTAAAATCGCAAACACATCGACTGCATGACCAATCGGCCCATAAATCCGATCACCAATCAGCGGGTATAGAGCCGAGCGCACAGATAAAGGTAAGCCATGGCGAAAAGCAAAATAGGCTAGCACTAAACCCATCAGGCCGTAGATTCCCCAGATATGCAGACCCCAATGAAAATAGGCTATCTGCATCGCTTCGCGGGCTGCTTGTACCGTTTCGGCAGTGGCATTCGGGGGCTGCGAAAAGTGTAGTACTGGCTCGGCAACGCCAAAAAATAGCAAGGCGATGCCGTAACCTGCGGAGAACAACATGGCAAACCATGCAGGAAAGCTATATTGCGGTTCGGCATGGTCGGGGCCCAAGCGGATATTGCCCCAACTGCTAAACCCAACACAGATAATAAACACGAGAAAAACCGCGGTGGCCAGCATGTAAAACCAGCCAAAGGTTTCGGTTACCCAAGCAAGCGCACTTTTAAATACCTCCCCTGCAAGTTCAGGATTACTGAGCGTGCCTAGGATCAAAAGCAGTGTGATAACGACAGCGGGAACAAATACCGGCAGCAGCACTGCACCCGTTATCGTTCGTTGTGAATTGGTCATAAATTGTCCTCCTCCTTTTTACCCTGACAAACCCAGCCGCGAATAGCAACCTACAATCCCTGCTACAAAAGCGCGGGCTTGCCCTAACGCGCTCGTTTTTTAACCGCAAATCGCGTATCATCCCGCGCCTAAATCTATCCATCTGCAATATCAGGAATCTGCTGTGATCTCCACTGCTAACATCACCATGCAATTCGGTGCTAAGCCGCTGTTTGAGAACATCTCGGTTAAATTTGGCGATGGCAATCGCTACGGTTTGATCGGCGCCAACGGCTGCGGTAAGTCGACTTTCATGAAGATTTTGGATGGTTCGCTAGAGCCGTCTGCCGGTAACGTCAGTGTTACCCCCAACGAGCGCTTAGGTAAATTAAGCCAAGACCAGTTCGCCTTTGAAGAATTCACCGTGATGGATACTGTGGTGATGGGCAACAAAGAGCTGTGGGCAATCAGACAAGAACGCGATGCGATTTATGCCAATCTAGAAGCAACGGAAGACGACTACATGCGTGCCGCCGAGCTAGAGGGCGAATTCGCAGAGATGGATGGCTATACCGCAGAATCTCGTGCTGGCGATCTGCTATTAGGCGCAGGTATTGCGACAGAGCTGCATTTTGGCCCTATGAGTGAAGTGGCTCCCGGTTGGAAGTTGCGTGTGTTATTGGCACAGGCCTTGTTCTCTAATCCAGACATCCTGCTGCTCGACGAACCAACCAACAACTTGGATATCAACACCATTCGTTGGTTGGAAGGCATCATCAACGAGATGAAATGCACCATTATCATCATCTCGCATGACCGTCACTTTTTGAACTCTGTATGTACCCACATGGCCGACATCGACTACGGCGATATCAAGATCTATCCGGGTAACTACGATGACTTCATGATGGCCTCAACCGCTGCACGTGAACGTCTGCAATCAGAAAACGCGAAGAAGAAAGCGCAAATTGCTGAGCTACAGCAGTTCGTATCGCGCTTCTCGGCTAACGCCTCTAAAGCGAAGCAAGCGACCTCTCGTGCCAAGCAGATTGATAAGATTCAGATCGATAAAATCAAACCTTCTAGCCGTCAAAACCCGTTTATTCGTTTCAACCAAGAGAAGAAGCTGCACCGCCTAGCTCTGGAGATCGAGGGTTTAACCCACGCTTACGATGGTGAAGCACCGCTATTCAAGAATACTAACCTCATGATTGAAGCTGGCGAAAAAGTCGCGGTTATCGGTGCCAACGGCGCGGGTAAAACCACCTTCTTGAAGTGTTTGGTCGATCATGTGACACCAACCGCCGGCATGATTAAGTGGTCGGAAAACGCGAGCTTGGGCTACTACGCACAGGATCACGAATACGAATTTGAACAAGGCGGTAATTTGTTCGAATGGATGGAGCAGTGGAAAACAGCTGAACACGACGATCAAGCCGTTCGTGGCACGCTAGGCCGCTTGCTGTTCAACCAAGACGATATTAAGAAGTCGGTAAAGGTATGCTCAGGTGGTGAAAAAGGTCGCCTGCTGTTTGGTAAGTTGATGTTGCACAACCACAACGTGCTATTACTCGACGAACCAACCAACCACATGGATATGGAGTCCATCGAATCGCTGAACATGGCGCTTGAGATGTTTGAAGGCACCTTGATCTTCGTATCTCACGACCGTGAGTTTGTATCCTCATTGGCGACGCGAATCATTGAAATTCGCGACAACCAGATCGTCGACTTCCACGGCACCTACGATGAATACCTCAAGTCGCAGGGCGTGGAATAACAGCTCCCCGCTTCTCGTCAAAAAAGCCGCGCTTGTCGCGGCTTTTTTATGCCCTTCAGAAAGCTGCGCTCCGATACCCGTAACGATCCATATAACCAATAACAAGTTTTCTACCCTTTTTTAAAATTCTAACCATTTTTGCATCATAAAAACTGGCGAGTAACTCGCTTGCCGCCTATACCAATAGAATGGCCAAGGGTCTACTCGCTTGCTCTCTTAGGTAAAAAAACGGATCTTCAATTATGTCGTTATCACAGCGTTCAACAGCAGCTCTAGCAATACTGATTGCGCTCCTACTCGGTTTGTTTTTTGCTGGCCAATATACGCGCAATGAGCTTGTTACCACCCTTGATTACATTACCGGGCCGGCTTGGGACACCGCCGACGGCGCAATGGAGGCCACGATTACCATTGAGCGCGAAATGTTGCTGCTCAATCAGCTATTTGCCGGTGAAAACATTGATATTCAACAATTAAAAACCGCTCAGACCGAAGCTGAAGAAGCACTCAATCGCTTACGGCTTGCCAACCTGCTTGATCCACAACTGATCACCAATATTGACTCTCAACTCGCCCAGTTCCGCCAAGCTGGCAACAGCCTTCAAGCGAGTTACAAAGATTATCGCTCAGCGCTCGCCACCTTCGATGCCCACACAGTGAAGTTTATTGCCTTCAGCGCAATCGCTGAAGAAGAAGGTGACGCAGCCGTAGAATCCATCGCCGCTGATCCGAGCTACCCAATTAGCTGGGACACAGGTCTAGCCGAAAAATGGCAAGCAGCTGATGGTGGCATGGAAGCGTCTATTGGCTTCTTTCAACAAATGTATTTCTTAGCTCGAATGACATCCGACGGCGTATCGGAATCGCTACAGGCGCAATTGAATGAAGCCATTAGCTTTCAACGCGAAGCAGTCAAAGAAATGCTGGCCAGCGGTTTATTTGATAACTCGGCACCGGCGGCATACGGTGTCGGCAGCATGGCAAAGATTTACCAAGAAAATCTACAACAACATGTTCAATTGTTAAACCAAGTTGTCGTTACCCTAAAAAATTTCCAACAACAAAAAATCGCATACTCCCAAACCTCGGAACAACTGCTAGATCACATAGGCAAGGTTGAAGAAAAAGCCGATCAACAAGTAGAAGGGAGAATTGCCGGTATTGCAGAACAGCAAAGTGCAGCCTCAGCCACCATGATGATGATTTTAGTTGGCTGCCTCTCGATTTTTATTTTTGTTGGTTATTACGTTAAAACACGAGTTATTAAAACCTTACTTGAGATTACCTATTCGCTTCATCAGGTGGCCAATGGCGATGGCGATCTCACTCGTCGCTTAACTTACAATAAGCAAAATGAACTCGGTGATATTTGTCGTTCGTTTAACAGCTTCTCTGAAAAAATTGCGGTCATAGTGCAAGAAGTTAATACAAAATCAGAACAATTAGCCGCAGGCATAGATACCTGCGTTAATTTATCTCAGCGTATATCACAAGAAACAGCGAGCACCGCCAATAGTGCATCTGGCGTATCTAAAGCTATTGAGCAAGTTCAGGATGGCGCAACCGAAATCGCGCGCAGCTGTACCCATGTTGCGGAGGAAACACGCCAAACAGAGAGCATTGTCGGTAGAGGAAAAACGGAAGTAAGTAATACGGTAAGAGATACTCTCTCACTTGTGGATGTATTAGATGAATCCAGTGATTTAATTCGTAATCTAAAAGCCCAAGCCGACCGTATTGACCGTTTAGTTACCGTTATTGGTGATATTTCAGAGCAAACAAATTTATTAGCACTGAACGCTGCAATCGAAGCTGCTCGCGCTGGCGAACAAGGACGAGGATTTGCGGTAGTTGCCGATGAAGTACGCGATTTAGCGACAAGATCAGCCTCCTCTTCACGTGAAATATCAGAGGTCATTCGTACCATTGTTGATAGTACCCATAAAGCGGTCGATAACATGAGTACCTCAGCCGAGCGAGCACGCTTAAGTGTCGCAGCGTCACAAGCCGCTGGCGTAACCCTAGATCAAGTTCTTGATCATATGAAAACTGTAAACGAGCAGATTCACACGGTCGCCGCGGCGGCGGAGCAGCAATCACAAACCTTATTAGGGGTCACCTCTGATATGGGTAAGATGACGGGCATTGCACAACAATCGAGTAACGAAGCGATTGAAGCCGTGAACGTCAATAAACATCTATCATCACTAAGCCAAACTCTCGATCAAACAATGCAACAGTTTAAAATTGGCTAATATTCAAAGGCAGCTGTAACGAAAACTATCGTCGAGATCGAGTGGTAGAATTAAGCTACTAAAACCCAGAGCGTTCATTTGCGTACAAAAACTCTGACGAGCGGTATTATCGCTCGTCAGAGTTGCATCGTATTCAGCATGCAGCACTGGCTTATCGGCGTTAATGAAAGGTGTTAGCAAATCACATTCGTCGTATTCAAAACATTCTTCATTAACCGCAAAATCAAAGTAATCAATTAAATCATCTACGTGTGCAAGATCATTTTTCAAGCCTATGGCTAAGCCCCTTTCATGTGCGGCATTGGCCAAAAAACGGTTGTAGGCCAACTGCTGGCTACTCGTCAATGCAAATCCAGGATTATTGGTATAACCATCGACATTATCGGGTTCAACGCCATCACAGCCCTTGCTGGCAGCCAAATCGAGCCGTGCCTCCATGATGGCTCGCACTCCGTTCGAACGAATATCAAGCCAACGCTCACCTTCCCAACCATCGAGTTCATTGCCTAAATCAGATTCTGAGAATTGATCGGCATCATCTCGCCATTCTTCGTATGAACCTGCCGAGAAGTAGCAAATCACTCGCACATCACTCGCTTGTAAGTTAGCAATCGTAGCGGTGGATGAGTCAAACAAATCAACATCGTAGATAGCCACTGCATATCCGCTGTTCAGCGTGCCTTGTAACTGCCACTGCCAGGACGTTCCAGCAGCTGGGCGATACCATTCACCAAGCGTGACAGGAAGAACAGCACCGTCGTCGGCTGTTGCTTGAGAATCAGCGTCCTGGCCACCAGCACCGCACCCCGTCAGAGTACATGCCAATGTGAACACCCCCACAATTGTTGTTAACGCCTGTTTCATAACGAGTTTTCTCTAGGTAAAGTTTTCCCATAGGGTCAGCTATTGAACTGAGCGATGAGCTTCACAGCCCTCAAACCCGTGCTATATTCAATGGAATCGTTTTTAAAGGATAGCAGTATGCGTCAGGTAACCCGAGACGAATATCCCATAGAGTCACTACATCGAATCGTTAATGGTGTTACTTTTTTTAAAGAGCTCATTCTAACGGACCCTGCCCAATTTGAGCTTCTAATGAGCGTTACTCGCTTTATGGTAGCCGACCAAGATGAACTCATATTTCACAAAGACGACCGTGCAGACATCCTATATTTTCTGCTAAAAGGTCAGCTAGTCGTATTTGCTGACGATGAGGCCAACACCCTATTAGGTGAAGTTAATGCGGGTGAGCCATTTGGTGTAATGGCTATGCTGCTCAATTTCCGTCGCTCAGCGTCAATAAGGGTAAGTGGACGCCAAGCCTTGCTGGCTGGTATTGATTTTGCGCACTTTCGCCATGATCAAAACGCCAGTTTATTTGATGTGGGTACTCGCATTCGTTTCTTCCGCATGATCGACAATCACATACGCTGGGCTTTAGAACGCAACAAAATCGCTGAACCAGAGCATCCATTAGTTCCTAGACTACGTTCTTTGCCTATTTACACCGGCGAGAAAGACACGGTAGCCGAATTACATGCCTTGATGCACCTTGCTCACGTACAAGCTGAATTGCTGCGCGATTGGAATGAAAGTACATTAGTATCGACTTCTTAATATCCCCCGATTAACCGCTTGAGCAATGGATGAATCAGTTCGTTCCATCGATCTGACACTTTTTTGCTTTTAATCACGCAGTCACACTTTTAGAATGCGACTTCCTGACCCGCTAGTCGTCGGGTCTGCTGACAGAAGTCGCCTCCTATGCCTGAAAGTTTGTATTGGATTCTCATCGCTCTTGCTATTGCAGGATTGCTATCCGTAATTCTTGAAGAAGTCATTCACGTCAATAAAGCCCAATCAGTATTATTTTTTGGCGCTCTATCTTGGTTATTGCTGTTTATATTCGGTTCCGAAGCGGAAACTCACCAGCGAGTGATGGAAGGCTTACAGGAAAATATCGGCGAAATCGCAAGTCTTTGGCTGTTTTTATTATCAGCTATGACCTTCGTAGCTTATCTCAACAAGAAAGGCTTAATTGAGAATATTACCTACCGTTTTTTACCCCAAAATATCAGTGAGCGCCAACTACTGCTCGTGACTGGGTTATTCAGTTTTGTCTTTTCCTCACTTGCGGACAACGTGACCGCGACCTTAGTATCTGTCGCCTTAATTTTATCCCTGAATCTATCAGCGACTAAAACTCTGCGCTTTGCTACGGTTTCTGTCTTTGCAGTGAACTCCGGTGGTGTGGCTATGATCACCGGTGATGTCACGACACTCATGATTTTCTTGGCCGACAAAGTCAGTATCCCGCATTTATTGATGCTCGCAGGGCCAGCGTTACTCGCGGTGGTATTGCTAGCGACATTACTGGCACGTCCACTTAACGATAGTGTGAAAATCGAACGCCAAACAAACGAACTCCAGCGGGTTGATGTCACTATCGCTATCGTATTTTTACTCACCATCTTTGCCACGATTGCCGGCAACGTACTGTTCGATATTCCCCCTGTGTTGAGTTTTATTAGTGGTTTATCCGTGATGTTTTTGGTGGCGCGCGCTTTTGGTGAAGACACTGAAAACGATCCCATCATGAATTACATTCGCCAAATCGAATTTGATACCTTGATGTTCTTCTTAGGCATTTTATTACTGGTAGGATCGTTGAAAGAAATCCACGCATTGGATTCCATCGTACGTATCTACGAATTCCTACCAGCTTGGGCGGCGAACTACTCCATGGGTTTACTGTCTGCGTTGATTGATAACGTACCCTTGACCGCTGCTTTATTGAAAGCTGATGTCCCGATGGAAATGCAAGATTGGTTGGCATTAACTTACGCCGTTGGCGTGGGCGGCTCGCTACTGATTATTGGATCGGCTGCGGGTATCGTTGCTATGACTAAAATTAACGAGCTCACGTTCGGCTCTTATTTGCGCTTTATCGTCGCACTACTCATCGCCTACACCGTAGGCTACGCGGCAACGTTAGCATTAGGAACTTGGATAGGCAGTTAGGCGCATGAAATCCGCTAGCAATAACAGCGTTATTCGCTAGCGGTTTTGTTCGTAGCGTAATGCTAGCGATTGCAGCACATCTTTTTGGGTAGCGACCCAAGCCGTTATCGCCACCGGCATCTGCTCGACATCGGGCCAGCGAATACCGTATTGAGACGGTTGAAATAAAGGCGCAAATATTGCGCACGCCGTTAAATCGGCACGCGTAAATTTATCCCCTACCAGAAAGCGCGAACGCGAATACGTGCGCCACAGCTCTGCCAGTATGTCTTCCATATCGTGCTGTGCTTTCAGCGCAGTTTCTGCATTAATTTGCATCCACTGGCGCATCACTCGTTCTACCTTTTTAAAACCCAGGCGCATGCCCCACTGCATATAAAAAGGCTGACGTGCTGCCAACATAGGCACAACCAAACTGGGTTGCTGCAATAAATGGTGATAACAAAAACAGCGTACTGCAGGCGCAGCGATACGATCTAGGCGCTCCTCCCAATCTCGCACCTCGGCAGCTAACGAAGGCTCTTCCGGCATTAAAGAGCGATTAGGGAAACGCTCATCAAGATAATCCAAAATTTGTGAAGAGCCTTGCACTATGGTGTCGTCTTCTCGGATCACTGGCACCGATGACTCAGAGGCAATACCCTTGACCGTGCGAATATGACCACCCGGTAATAGATTGATTTTTTGGTACGAGATCGATTTATACGCCAATGCCCAGCGCACTTTCTCGCAGTAGTGGGATATTGGAAATTGATATAAAACGATATTCATACATTTACCTTAATTAGGTTGAGACAGTTGCCGCAACGATTGCTGCAACGCCTGCCAATGCTCTACAGTGGTTACTGCCATGTCGGAGCCTCGGCATTCACCGAATATCGAAACGGGTGATTGCACCCGCCCATAGCGCAAACAGGCCTCTTTTACTAAACCGGTCGCCACTAAAGTGCCCTTCACATAAAAGTTGTGCTGAAAATAAACATACTTGTCATCCCAGAACAGCAACACTGTATCACTGTGTAACAATGCAAAAGGTGAAACAGGTCTAATATAGACGAGTTCCTGCGCAGCAATTAACCGACTTCCTGGCAACATTTCATGAAATTTGTGACTTACGTACCAGAATTCAAATCGGCCTAACTCCATAAAGCTAAAAAAGCGAAAGTTAGGTAAATGTAACCGCCAGCCCATATCATGAGGCAAAATTCGATAGCTCTGCTGTATTGCACCGTTCATATTGCTAAAGGGTTTTTTCATCACTACAAGGCATAGCCACAGCCAAGCAAAACGAATAAATAGATTCATATCGACCTCCGAGAAAACAGCGATTCACTATATAGAAGAGACGATCACTGTTATTGGCCGAAAAGACATAACGAGAAGGAGTCAGCAGCGAAGGCTGACTAAATTAGAAAAATTAAGGTAGGTAAAATTGCAGTTCGACTTCTGCACCTTTTATCGTTTCTTCGATAGGACGCGTACGCGCTTCTTCTGATTCATCCCAATATAGTTTGCCTGACAAGTTCATCACTTGCTCTGGGATACGCCGCGCAAACACATCAGGAAGTACGTTAGAACGTGAGCGGTAACTGCCATCCCCCCAGTCTTCTCGGGGTAACGACAAGTTGAGCGGCGGTTTTTCTTTCGCATAATCATGCAATATGGGGAGTTCAGAGACATCGACATTAGCGCTAGGCGCATCGTCACCTTTGGTCCCTGCTGCTACAGGAATGACATCCGTTTCTTTAATACTGACATCGTTTTCTACCGCTTCGTCAGGCACCGATATTGGCTCACCTTGTGTAGGTTCTGACGAGCCAGTGAAAATTTCCGTTAGGCACTTACCCCGTAAAATCGGTTCACCATCTTCCATGCAGGCGGCAAGAAATAGAGATAAACCGGTAAGAAATAGCAAACGGAGCATACTAATAGCTTGGCCTCCAGGCCATATCAACAATGTAATGCAGCCTTAGTCTATCACTGGCGGCGAATGTTCCCAACTTGCCTGTTATGACAACCACTTAACGGCAATACCGTGAGCCACGACCACAGTTTGATCATTACAAATACCTACCACCGCGCATAACTTTCCGTCCTGAAGTAGCAACGGCCAACGATCTCGCAGCCAAGGCGGAACCGAATTTTCTTGCCAAATATGCTTTAAGGTTTTTTGTGGACGACCAGCAGGACGCAATGTTTGCCCAACACATGAATAAGCCGGAATCAGATCATAGCGACCAGAAACCAAGCCTTCTTCGCTCGTATTTGTGACGGTAATAGTGCTGCCTGCCCATGGGAACCGAGTATTAGAGCCAAGATCAATGATGCAAGGCGTGACATCATCTAACTGTCGAGTCACATAAAGATGCTGTTGATAACGCCGGACGCAAATATCGCCTAACACCACTTGCGGATTACGATCTTCAGCAGCCTCTATTACCTCTCGTTGGATGCGCTCTAACATAGCAGCCGAAGGCATAGGCACACCACAACTGGCCAACCAGCCACGTAATAAATAAGGGCGATGATGCTTAGGCTTATCATTGAGCGCCGCTATAGAGCAGATCAGTTCGTTGGTACCGGGCCAATCACAGTAAGCTATGCAAGCATCTATCTCAGGCTTCAATAACTCCTGTAACAGTGCTTGATCGCTCTGCAATTGTTCTAGTGTGCGTTTTAACGATTCCTCGCGTCCTGTAAAGCGCTGCCAAATTTGCGGCAACAGTTCATTGCGCCACCAATTCCGTTCATAGCGCGTATCGGTATTGGATTCGTCTTCCACCCATGTAAGCTGCTGTGCTTGGGCATATGCCTCCAACTGCTTGCGCGACACATCAAGTAAAGGGCGCACAAGCAGCACGTCGCTATCATCGAACAAGGGACGTACAGCCGCCATAGAAGCTAAACCAGTTAAACCCGAACCGCGAAATAAGCGTTGAAAGAAGGTTTCGACTTGATCGTCGTTGTGATGCGCCACTAGTACCAGATCATGGCTGTTGGCGTGCTGCTGAAAAACATCATAACGGGCGTTACGCGCCGCTTGTTCGATACCATTACCGTCACCAGTAATAGTCACTCTTGCGCTGATAAACGCGACGCCTAAATTTTCACTCACTGCTTGGCAATGCGCTTCCCACACGTCGGCGTTGGGCGATAAACCATGATGGACATGCAACGCAATAAGTCGTGCTTTTAAACCGTCGTTTTGCGCTAACGCGTGCAATAACACCGACGAATCCAAGCCACCGCTAAAACCGACAATCAAGCGCCCTTCTTCTCCCAACATGGGAGCGAGAGCAGCGGTCAAATGATGAGTCAGATCAAGCGTCGTCATAGCACTCGCATCATGGAAAAAGAATCAACTGAACACCAGTTGAACGGCATCATCACCAAAAGCAAATTTCAGTTCTTGCAGTTGCTCATCGGTCGGATTAATTGCCCAGCGCTGCGCTAATTGAATATCGCAGCGAGCGACCGAATTATGGAAATCAAGTACCACTGGGCATCCGTTTTCCATCGTTTGCAAAAGGCCGGTTAAACGCTGACAGAATTTCTCGTCGGCACCTTCGCCATCCACGCGTACACGTAACGCTTTAGCGTAATTCAAACGGGCTTGGCTAATTTCCATAGCGCTACGCCCCGTCGCTTTTAAACCGCCGGAATAGTTGTCGTGACTTACCATGGCTTCAATGACGAGTACCTTATCTAAGCCGACCACCTCACGAACGTTGTCGTAGACATCAGAAAACAAAGCAACTTCAACCCGTGCGGTCCGATCGTCTAGGGTTACAAAACACATATTGTCGCCGCGTTTATTTTTCATCAAACGCATATCGACCACTAAACCCGCTAATTTTTGTGGGCCTTTTTGTTCTTGCAGATGTGATAGTTTGGTGGGCACTAATTGGCGCACTTCACCTTCGTATTCATCAAACGGATGACCCGATACGTATAAACCTAAGGTGTCTTTTTCGCCTTGCAGACGCTCTTTTAACGTCCAGTCGCGCAGGTAACGATGACGCTCATAAACGTCGGTGGTATCGGCTTCTTCGGCCTGCACTTCGCCAAATAAATCGACCATTCCCGCAGCTTCGTTGGCAGCCGACTGCCCAGCACTTTTAATGGCATCTTCAACGCTGGCCATTAATACCGAGCGCGGTGCAGTTAATTCTAAATTTTCAAAGGCACCGCAACGCACTAACGCTTCAAGCACGCGTTTATTCAATTTTTTGCCGTCCACGCGTTGGCAAAAATCGAACAAACTTTTAAATGCTCCGCCTTCTTCACGTGCGGCAATAATGGCATCAATTGGGCCTTCGCCTACGCCTTTCACTGCACCTAATCCATAAACAATCGCACCGGATTTATTCACGGTAAAACCAAAGAAACTTTGGTTCACATCAGGCAGTACGATTTCTAATCCCATCTCGCGACATTCTTCAACGAAGATCACCACCTTGTCGGTGGTTTGCATATCGGAGGTTAATACCGCCGCCATAAAGGGCGCTGGGTAATGCTGTTTTAGCCACAGCGTTTGATACGACACCACGGCATAAGCGGCCGAGTGCGATTTGTTAAAACCATAACCGGCGAACTTTTCCACCAAGTCGAAGATTTTCATCGCAAGATCAGGATCTACCCCAACCGACACAGCACCATCGCGGAAGGTATCGCGCTGTTTGGCCATTTCTTCGGGTTTTTTCTTACCCATCGCACGGCGCAGCATGTCAGCGCCGCCAAGCGTGTAACCGGCCAACACCTGCGCAATTTGCATGACCTGTTCTTGGTAGACAATAACGCCATAGGTTGGCTCTAAGGTTTCTTTTAAGCTGTCGTGTTGAAAATCGGGGTGGGGATAAGCAACTTGAGCACGACCGTGCTTACGGTTAATAAAGTCGTCCACCATGCCCGATTCCAATGGGCCGGGACGGAACAATGCTACCAAGGCGATCAAGTCTTCAATATTGTCCGGCTGTAAGCGCCGAATAAGATCTTTCATACCACGGGATTCCAACTGGAATACCGCCGTGGTTTGCGCCTTTTTTAGTAAGGTAAACGAGTCTGCGTCGTCGAGCGGAATTAGGCTGATATCAATCGGCTCTAAATCTTCTTCTGCGCGCTTAGCATTAATGGTTTCTAACGCCCAATCAATAATGGTGAGGGTACGCAGACCCAAGAAGTCGAACTTAACTAAGCCCGCTTCTTCCACATCGTTTTTATCAAACTGGGTAACTAATCCGGTGCCATCAGGTTCGCAGGCGGTGGCAGAAAAGTCGGTTAATTTCGTGGGTGCAATCACCACACCACCGGCGTGTTTACCGGTTTGACGGGCAATACCTTCAAGCTTTAACGCCATTTCCCAAATTTCTTGGGCTTCGTCATCGTCGTTAATAAACTCGTCGAGTGCGGCTTCGGTGCTGCGTGCTTTTTCTAGCGTCATGCCCGGATCACCGGGAATCAGCTTGGATAATTTATCGGCTAAGCCAAACGATTTACCTTGAGCACGCGCCACGTCACGCACCACCGCTTTCGCTGCCATGGTGCCGAAGGTCACAATTTGCGATACGGCTTCGCGACCATAGTTATCCGCAACGTAAGCAATCACCTTTTCACGATCTTCCATGCAAAAGTCGATATCGAAATCGGGCATGGATACACGTTCAGGGTTTAAGAATCGTTCGAACAGCAAATCGTATTCAAGTGGATCAAGGTCGGTGATTTTTTGCGCATACGCCACCAGCGAGCCAGCACCCGAACCACGGCCGGGGCCAACCGGAATACGGTTGTCTTTCGCCCACTGAATAAAGTCCATTACGATGAGGAAGTAACCAGGAAATCCCATCTGAATAATAATATCCAGCTCGAAATCCAGTCGATCATCGTAAGGTTTACGTTTTGCCGCGTAATCAGGATCATTTTTATCGAGCAAAATTTCTAAGCGATCTTCCAAACCTACCTTAGAAATTTTACGGAAGAAATCCGCTTCATCCATACCGGCAGGAATTGGATAATCCGGCAAAAAGTACTTACCTAAGAGCACTTCAACCGAACAGCGTTTGGCAATTTCTACGGTATTTTCAATGGCCGACGGAATGTCTTTAAATAGGTCGATCATTTCGTCTTCAGAGCGGAAGTATTGCTCTTCGCTGTATTCACGCGGACGACGTTTATCACCTAAAGTGAAACCTTGACCAATAGCGACGCGGGTTTCGTGCGCCTCATATTCATCGCGCTTTAAAAAACGCACATCATTGGTTGCCACTAATGGCACCTGATAACGTGCTGCCATCGCTAAACCCGCCTTAACAATGGCGTCTTCGCCTTGGCGGTTGGTGCGCTGTACTTCAAAGTAGAAGCGGTCGCCGAACACCTCCATGTATTCTTTCACCAGCGCTTCAGCTTCGGCCACCTTGCCTTTAATAATACGCTGACCGACATCACCGTCACGACCACCGCTGAGCAAAATCAAACCTTGATTACTTTCTAACAACCATTCACGTTTTAGCATGGCCTTATCAAAATGCTGGTTCTCGGCATAACCACGAGAAATCAGTTCGCGCAGGTTAAGGTACCCATCAGGGTTCATGCACAAGGCTGCTACTCGAAAAGGCGCATGGCGATCGTCTGGATTTTCGAGCCACAAATCCGCGCCTAAAATAGGCTTTAGACCCTCACCCAAAGCACCTTTATAGAACTTCACCAAGGCATACATATTGGCTTGATCGGTGAGCGCAACGGCAGGCATACCATTAGCCGACGCAGCACCAATTAGCTTCTTAACGCGAATGGTACTGTCGTAGAGTGAATACTCGGAATGTACGCGTAGATGTACAAATCGATTGGCCATGCTTGTGTGTCCTGACGGGCGGAAAGGGGTCATTGTATAGGAATAAGCGCAAAAAATATTTACCCAAGCCTAGCTTGCCTCCCCTTGCAGAATAGGGCCACCCCAGTGCAGACTAGCGCCTCGTTTTTTTACCTCTGAAGTGTCTATGCGTATCGCAATTTTGTCTCGTAACTCTAATCTATATTCAACCCGCCGCCTGAAAGAGGCCGGAGAGTTAAGGGGTCATGAAGTCGATGTTATCGACACACTCCACTGCTATATGGACATCACCAGCAACAAGCCTACCGTGCGTTATAAAGGTGAAGCCTTGCCCGCGTATGACGCAGTTATTCCGCGTATTGGCGCGTCCGTTACCTTTTATGGCACTGCCGTGGTTCGCCAGTTTGAAATGATGAACACTTTTTCGATCAACGAATCGGTTGCTATCAGCCGCTCCCGCGATAAATTGCGCTCGCTGCAACTGCTATCACGTAAAGGCATTGGCCTGCCGCGTACAGGTTTTGCTCACCGCCCAGATAACGTCGAAGATTTGATCAATAACGTCGGCGGCGCTCCGCTGGTTATCAAGCTATTAGAAGGTACTCAAGGTATTGGGGTCGTGCTGGCCGAAACTCGCAAAGCCGCCGAGAGCATTATTGAAGCTTTCATGGGTTTAAACGCGAACATATTAGTACAAGAGTTTATCAAAGAGGCGGGGGGCGCGGACATTCGCTGCCTAGTTGTGGGTGGCAAGGTTGTTGCAGCAATGAAACGTCAGGGAGCCGAGGGTGAGTTTCGTTCTAACTTACACCGTGGCGGTACGGCTGAAATCGTCCGCTTATCTCCAGCAGAACGTAAAACGGCAATTGATGCGGCGAAAGCCATGGGCTTAAATATGTGTGGTGTCGATATTTTACGCTCGAACAGTGGCCCTGTAGTGATGGAAGTGAACTCGTCACCAGGCTTAGAAGGTATTGAAAAAGCCACCGGCAAAGATGTTGCCGGTATGGTTTTCGAGTTTTTAGAAAGCGCCACGCGCACATCTGCTCGTAACGCTACCCGAACCAAAGGCCAAGGTTGAACATGACAGCAACAACAGCTTCTTCATTAGTGATTGCCGGTACTGAGATTTTACCTGGCACAACGCATAAGTTAGAGCTGGCTTGCACCAAACTGTACACAGATACCACGATTGGCATTCCTGTCTTTGTAAAACGCGGCAAACGTCCGGGGCCAATCCTATTTTTAAGCGCTGCCATTCACGGTGATGAACTCAATGGCGTGGAAATTATCAACCGCGTTATTCATAGCAAACGCTTAACCAATTTACGCGGCACCCTGATTGCCGTGCCAGTGGTTAACGTGTATGGCGTTATTAGCCAAAGTCGTTACTTGCCCGATAGACGCGACCTTAACCGCTCCTTCCCTGGCTCGCCGCGTGGCTCTCTGGCAGCACGTTTGGCACATACATTTCTGGAAGAAATTGTTAAGCAAAGTGATTACGGTATCGACTTTCATACCGGCGCGATTCATCGTACCAACTTACCGCAAATTCGCGCCAACCTAGACGATCAAGAGACATCAGAACTGGCCCATGCCTTCGGGGTTCCCGTGTTATTGAATGCCAACTTACGCGATGGCTCGCTACGCCAATGCGCTGCAGAAATGGGTACTCGTATTCTATTGTACGAAGCCGGTGAAGCGTTGCGCTTTGATGAACTCTGCATTCGTGCAGGCGTCCGTGGCACCTTCGATGTCATGCGTCATCTGGGTATGATTCCTAAAAGTCGCAGTAAACGTAATGTCATCGAACCTGTTATTGCGCGCCATAGCTCTTGGGTACGCGCCACCGACAGCGGTTTCGTTAATCACCACAAAAAACTAGGCGACTGGGTTGTTAAAGATGACCTATTGGCGACCATTAGCGACCCCTTCGGTACGATATTGGATACCGTAAAAGCGAATAAAGAAGGCATCATCATCGGTAAACAAAACATTCCTTTGGCGCAAGAAGGCGAAGCCATGTATCACATTGCTTACTTCCATGAAGAAGCTGAAGATATCGCTGAAACCATTGAAATGATGCAAGACGATTTACTCCCCGACGGCGGCTAAGCGCTATTTAGATTGCGCTAACACACTGTTTCAGGCGCGTTAGCACTTTGACGAAACCCTTCAACTTGCCTATATTGCCGCCCTCACCGCACATTATCAGCGATACTCTGCGGTGAAATCGTTCTCGGGGCGGGGTGTAATTCCCCACCGGCGGTAAAGAAACTCAATTTCCAAGCCCGCGAGCGCCCACATTTTATATGTGTGGGGTCAGCAGATCTGGTGAGACTCCAGAGCCGACGGTCATAGTCCGGATAAGAGAGAGCGTGCAAGACACTAGTGATGCCATCATAGGCTTCGCTAATGCCTGCCCGTTCGCCCTGATTCACCTTAGTATTTTTAGGATTAGTGATGAATCAGAGCTCAACGAACACAATCAATCGCGCCGAACAGCGCATCGCCTTTATCCACGCGTCTTGGCACGCTGAGATCGTACTGAAATGTCTTGAAGGCTTTACTGCCGAGATGGTTAGTCGCGGATACAAGGCCGACAATATCGCCGTTGTCGCCATGCCTGGCGCCTATGAAATTCCGCTACAAGCCAAACTATTAGCCAAGACGGGACGCTATGCAGCAATTGCTTGCAGCGGCTTAGTAGTCGATGGCGGTATTTATCGACACGATTTCGTCGCCCAAGCGGTATGCACTGGCTTAATGCAAGTACAGTTAGAAACCGAAGTACCAGTATTAACGGCCATTTTAACGCCACATAACTTCCACGAACACGACGAACACAAACAATATTACAGTCGTCATTTTGTACTAAAAGGACAAGAGTTAGCCAACGCGGCTGATGGGGCGATTACGGCGAAAGCCAATATTGCTCAAGGATAACTGCAGATAACGTAAGAATTCACAGGGATGTGGGGCTTTGCTTTTTGCTGGTCATAGATTATGCCGTAAGTTCTCGGTTACGACGGATTGATATGAATACCCGTCATCTGTTCTATACGATGGCACTCACGACAAATTTCTTTGTACAAGCGCTCGGCGTCGTCCTCTCCACCATTAAGCTGCACTGCACAAGTTTCCATATCATTCCATTGAACTGCGGTCAGGCGTTTTGGTTCTCGTAGTGCCCTTACCCAATGCTTGATCAATTTGTTTAAACCTTGACTCATTACTTTCTCTTCATCGCGCAACGATTGCGTCGTAATCACGGACAATGCCGAGAATGCGTATTTACAGTCAGTGACTGCGCCAAATTCGAATGAAGTGTAGCAGCTGAATTCAAACCTGCTTTACGAGAAAACGTCGTAATATGACAATTTTGAGCATTGTTTACGTTTGCTGGCCGTACCTGAGTGTCAAACGCTATACTGATGGCCAATTTTATCCAGCAAACAGACGTTATGAGTAAAAAGCGCCGCGACATCCCTCAATACCAACTGCCCATCATCGAGACTCACTTTCACCTCGACTACCTCAAAGACGGTAGTCCAGACGAAATATTGAATGCCGCTCGGGCAATTGGGGTAGAACACTTTATGACGATTAGTGTTACGCCCAGCAATATGCCAACCGCTATGGCGCTAGCTCATGCTAATAACGATGTCAGTGCCACCTTAGGCGTGCATCCGCACGATGCGGCAGAATTTAACGACGATACCGAAGTGTTTATGCGCGCCAATTTACGCGACGACAAGGTGGTTGCTGTCGGTGAAATTGGCCTCGATTATTACTACGACCATTGTGACCGCGATGTGCAAAAAGCCGTATTTAAACGCCAACTTGCGCTTGCGGTAGAGTTCGAAATGCCCGTGGTGATTCACACCCGCGAAGCTGACGACGATACCATGGCGATTTTGCGAGAATACGCACCGCAAATGAAACGCAAAGGTGTTGTGCATAGCTTCACCTCTGGCATGGAGCTGGCAAAAGTCGCGGTAGAGTTAGGTTTTTGCTTAGGTATTAACGGTATTGTGACCTTTAACAAAGCCGACAACGTACGAGAGGTGGTTGCTGCTACACCGCTGGAGCAATTACTGCTCGAAACGGATTCACCCTACTTAACCCCTATGCCCTATCGTGGCGTGGAAAATGCGCCGAAATACTTGCCATTTATTGCTGAGAAAATTGCAGAGGTAAAAGGCATAACGGTAGAAGCGGTATTAAAACAAACTTACGCAAACTCATTGCGCGAATTTTTTTAAATCCCGCGACTAGCAAAATAGGATTTAAATACTAAGTCCTATTTTCTTTCGAATTAGCGCAACTCGTGCTCTAACGGTGCTTGTATATGTTCTATCACAATTTGTCGTAATGCCTCTGCGGCATCTCGCCCAGGAATTGCCTCTGCAATTTTAATCGTTTTAGTACCATCCGTTACCACGAGGGCGTAATATTCCGTCTTCACACCTGTGTTCGTTGTTGATGTCACCCCTAGTTTTAACGTTATTTGACTAGGCGAGGTAAGCACTCCCTCGCGTCGATATAAGGCTTTGCCAAAAAAGGTTCTGACCATACGAACCCGACTGACACCAATGGCAACATCTAAACCACGTCCAATATAAAATATTGAATAGATTAAACTCGCCAAACCGATAAAGAAGAAAATAGGCGCCATTAACCAGAGCATTGCTTCGCCTGCCAAAGCCTCACGAAACAAAAAGCCACCCGCAATAGCGAATACCACACCGCATACGAAAAATACTAAGCCATTAATAAAATGCCGCCCCCAACGACTTTCCAACGTTAGATCCCCAGCAAGGTGACCAATTTTAATATTTTCAATGGCAGTTGCTTCGGCCTCTCTTTGTTTCATTAACCGCGACGATGCTAAATGTTCTGCTGCAATATCAAGACTTGTTAACGCCGTACCCGTGCTCACCGGTATCGTCCAAGTACGTTCAAACTTAACGACCTGCTCTTGTTTATCCTTAGCGTAAGCTTGTACTGCATTCCCAGAATTACTTTGGCGTTTAACGACAACCTGTCCGTCACAATGCACCTGCCAATCAACTCGACCGCGTTTTTTGTATCCTTGACCACTGACGGGTAATTCGCTCGGAACATCAAACACAAAGCGCATATCTCCAGCGCCCTCGTTTGGATTATTCCAACCGCGAACATACTCCTGCCAAACAACATCATGGTGAGTTGTACTATTTTTTCCGCTCCCCGTGCGATATATGTGAACGCATGACAAACGAATTTTAGGCGGTTCAAGCCAACGCCCATGCGCTAAAGCAAACTTAGCGCCGATTTGCCCACCGACACATCCTGGACTTGGATCGAGAAACATCGGGGTTGGTCCTATGAGTTTATAGGTACTACGACCGATAAACCCCTTACGAATAAAAAAAACACCAAATAAAGGAAATACTAATACGGCTAAGATAAGTACATTACCCTTCTCTAATTCGCTAGGAATGGCCAGTATCGCGGGGGTAGGTAACAGCGCAAAAATAACACCAAACCACAACATAAACGCATCTGTGATTTTTTGATCACTAAGAATACCAGCGTCGATATTGGTAGTGCTTGAGCGCTTTTTAAAGAAATTTATAGACTTCATAATATTCCATAGCTAAATACCAAACGGTAAATACAGATCTAGAATTATTAGAGAGTGTAACGCAGAAATATCAACGGGAGGGAGTGTCGACTGGCCCCTCAGAGGAAGGAGCCAGTGATCTAAAAGTTAGCTGGCAGAGCTAGGACGCGGTCCGCGCTGCGAGCGGCGCGGGCGAGATGGTGCGGCGCCATCTTTGCTCGCCGAGTGGCCAGAACGATTAGCAGGTTTGCCATTCGCTGGTTTTTTCGGCGCGTTGTTATTACGTGGAGCAGAGTTATTACGCGGCGCGCTATTACTACGCTCACCCTGCGCCGATGACGCCCCAGAGGATTGCTTCGGCTTCTTAGGCTTGCGTGGTGCTTTAGGGCGCGACAAAGGCAACGGCACTTGCGGTGCAAAACCGGCCAGTTCACGACGTTCAATTGTGCGGCCAATTAAACCTTCAATGCCTTCTAAATCTTCTAATTCTTCTGCGCACACCAAGGATAATGCTTCGCCACTGGCACCAGCACGGCCAGTTCGACCAATACGGTGCACATAATCTGCAGAAACGTTCGGCAGTTCATAGTTCACTACATGCGGTAGTTGGTCGATATCCAAACCACGCGCGGCAATATCCGTCGCCACTAACACGCGAATTTCGTTACTCTTGAAATCCGCCAGCGCGCGGGTACGAGCACCTTGGCTTTTATTGCCGTGAATCGCCGCGGCAGTAATGCCAGCATCTTCGAGCTGTTTAGTTAAGCGATTCGCGCCATGCTTAGTACGAGTAAACACCAACACTTGATGCCAATCGCCTGCACTAACCAATTCAATCAAGGCTTTCGATTTACTGCCTTTATCAACCGGCACCAACCACTGTTCAACATTATGTGCAGTGCTATTGCGCGGGCTGACATCGATTTCCACGGGATTATTCACTAAGCCTTTTGCTAGAGCGCGAATCTCGGCAGAAAACGTTGCGGAGAACATTAAGTTCTGGCGGTTAGCAGGTACTTTGGCGAGAATCTTCTTGATGTCGTTGATAAAGCCCATGTCGAGCATACGATCAGCTTCATCTAATACCATGAACTCAACTTCGTCGAAACGAACGGCATTTTGCTGATACAAGTCGAGCAAACGCCCCGGGCAGGCAACCAAAATATCAACACCACGGCGCAGAGCAATCATCTGTGGATTGATCTTGACGCCACCAAAGACGACGGCCGAACGTAGCGGTAAGTATTTACCGTAAGCTTTGATATTTTCGTCGATTTGAGCCGCTAATTCGCGCGTTGGCGTCAGAATTAAGGCACGTATGCGGTTACCCGATACCCGTTTGCCGTTATCTAGGCGTTGTAATATTGGCAGTGTAAAACCAGCGGTTTTACCGGTACCTGTTTGTGCTGCGGCCATGACGTCACGGCCCTGCAATACCGCAGGTATGGCTTGCGCTTGGACCGGTGAAGGGATGGTGTAGCCTTGTTCGGCAACAGCTTTAAGCAGCGATTCAGACAAACCTAAATCGGCAAATTGGATTTCAGACATAATATTCTCTGGTGCGACTAGCGCAGATGGGTATGCCAGAGAGGAGAAAAACCAAATTGGCACGAGGAAGGCGCGGGACTGTACTGCAAACAGCCGGTAGAGTCCAGTAAACAAGGGCACTTGGGCATTATGACATCTGATTATTTAGCCGCGAAAATGCAGACCAGAAGCGCTAAAAAGTCCTTGGTTTAGAAAATACCCTTGCAACAAGCAAGAAGAGTTGGGCGTCAAAGCGTATACTGTGCGACTGGCGATCATTTTATACGGCCTTTGCTAGGTCGTGCGTACACCTCTTTACCGGATGCTCTATGAAAAAGAAGACGACCAAACGAGAAGTCCGCAATCAATTGAACGAGGAAATTGAACAGTTTCTACAACAGGGTGGCGCTGTGCGCGAAGTCGCCCGTGGCGAATCTGGCTTAGTCGATGGCCGCTACCACGAACGCTCAATGAGCTTTGATAAACGCCAAGAACGCACGCCTGTCGATGATGTTCTCAAAGCCATAGATCAACGCAAAGAAGCCAAGCGCAGTCGCCCTGCACGCAAGGCTCCTCCTCGCAAAGTACCTAAACAAAAAGTGATCTACGACGATTTTGGTGAACCGCTACGTGTCGTGTGGCAAGACGAGTAAACCCAAATGCTAGAAGAACCTCTCGCACTCATTATTGCCGTTGCAGTTTTTGTGTTTGGTCTGGTATCGCGCCGCATAGAGCAAGTGGCTCTCACTGCGCCCATGCTGTTCACTGGCTTAGGTGTTTTAATCAGTCCTTTATTACTCAATTTATCTGAGCATGACGTTAGCGCTCAAGGCCTAAAAACCATTGCCGAATTCACCCTGATCTTGATTCTTTTCACCGACGCAAGTCAGATTGAACGCAAACACTTAGTGCAGTTCGAGATTCTACCGATTCGCTTACTCGCAATCGGCCTACCTTTAACCATTATTGCTGGTACTTGGGTTGCCCATACATTACTCGGCATTAGCTGGCTTTCTGCAGCGTTACTCGCGGTTATTCTGACTCCCACCGACGCCGCCCTTGCTCAATCTATTTTTGATCATAAAGAAATCGATGAATCATTACGTCATTCGGTATCGGTTGAAAGTGGCTTAAACGATGGCTTGGCGCTACCAGTTTTATTACTTGTATTAGCGTTAATTTCCGCGGGCTCTATGATCGAATTTGATCATTGGCAATGGCTTGGTTTCTTTCTGCAGCAAGTACTACTAGGAACAGTGGTTGGCATTGCCGTGGGTCGACTAGGTGGTTATTTGGTACAAACCGCATCAGAAAGCAGCTTAATGTCACCGGTTTACCAACGACTATCGTCTCTCTCTCTTGCAGTACTGGCTTATACCGTGAGCGAAGCTATTGGAGGTAATGGTTTTATTTCTGCCTTTATGGCGGGGTTATTTCTACAATCACACCGCACGATTGTGATTCAACGTCTCAAGGAATTTGGCGCCGCTGAAGGCCAACTACTCAGCCTGCTGATGTTCTTTTTATTCGGCCTTATTTATATCCCCGAAGCCTTACCTTTAATTGATAGCTATACGGTCATTTATGCCTTATTGAGCCTTACAGCCATTCGAATGCTGCCAGTATTTATTAGCCTTTTAGGTTCAGGTTTAAGCTTCAAACAACAAAGCTTTTTAGCTTGGTTTGGACCGCGCGGTATTGCCAGTATTTTATATTTATTACTGGCCGTCGATGAACTGGGTTTTGCCGATAAAATAGATCACTACCCGCAGCTTTTTGCCACTACAGTAGTCACAATATTCATGAGTATTATCCTGCACGGCTTATCTACACAGCTTTGGAGCAGACTCTTCAAAACGTAAGTTATTGAGCTGAATATCGATTTTTTTGGCTGTAGATAACGTACACGCCTGCGACAAACAAGACCCAAAGTGACGATAATAAAACAGCGTGATAATGCCAGTATTGAAACACAACGGAGCCGACAGCTGCGCCACCTAAGAATGCAAATAAGATCGCACTCTGCAATTTCAACTGGGTTTTTAATAAGCCACGACCGGCAAAAAAATTACCTAAGGTAGAGCCAATGTCCGATACTATTCCGGTTAAATGGGTTGTACGAATAACTGACCCACTGTAAGTGGCGACCATAGCATTCTGCAAACCACAGGCTGCAGAGGCACATAATTCGGCGTAAAACGCGCCTTGGCGAAAGCCGTACCAAGCAAGCGCCAAAAGAATCGACTCTAATAACAGCGCAACCCCATAACGACGCCCCATGCGCAAAGCTTCGTTACCGACAATCGCACCGCTGATAATAGCACCAAGTAAAAAGCAGATGACGATCAACCCGGTATTGGCCAAGGTTTGCCAATGACCTCTCACCAAAGCGTCTGCGGCGATAGTCGCCGTCCCCGTCACATGCGACACCGCATTATTTGCAAAACTGAGTAAGGCGACGCTATTAATAAAACCGGCGTTTAACGCTAATAAAACGCTGCCAAGAATAATCCATATTGGTAACCGGTGAATCACAGCATCTCCTTGGTTCGAATGTTTTTACAAAATTATCTAACGATGCTTTGCCCAAGGATCAATGGTACTTGGTTGCTGTACCGGCGTAGATTGAGTAGCACTCTCAGGGGTAGGAACGGGCTGGCGCGTAATATTAGCGGCCATACTCCCCTGCTCAGCCGTTTGCTCAGATTCGTTCGCGGGTTTAGCTGACGGCGTTCTTGCTGCTTTGGCTTTCCCCTCTTTAGGCGCTTTTTTACTACGCTCTTTTGGGACTGGCCCGTTATTCGTGGTCGCGGCCTTCACTGTCCGTACCGGCTCACCGCCATTCGCGAGCAGGCGTAAGCGATGACGAATTTGCTCTACATCCTCGCCAGCCTGTGCGCCGATATAAATCTGCTCAACTAGGGTTCTTGCCCAAGGTGTTTTGCGTAAAAACTTTAGGCTGGACTTCACACTAGGATCAGAGTGGAAACAATTGATACGCACAAGGGACGCCAAAACATCCCAACCCAAAGTGTCACTGAGATGTTCAAGTAGAGTCTCCAAGGTCACGCCGTGGAGTGGGTCTTGCTTGCGGGTAGCACTAGGCTCCCGAGGGGAATCAGACATCCGTTAAACCTGTAGATTCAGCGCGACCTGTGCATCAGGCCGCCGAATGTCTATTGTAAGAGAATGCTGCGGTTTATTCGACTGGGTTAGCGCATTCAAAGTGTGCAGGCTCGAACTTACAACGTACTTTACGTTGCAAAGTCAGCATATACGGATCGTAGTAACCACGATCACGTAATTGAATGCGAGCTTCTTGCATCATGACTTGGTATTCCGCTTTATCATCATCTGAGATTTCAATGAACGCGCTCTCTGGAATATCGCCAATCTGTTGCTCAACGAGCTTTTCAAGTTCTTCATAGCGCTTTAAGAAGTCTTCACGTACCAATTGCGCTAGTTCGTTAGGGAAACGCTCGGCGCGACCAACTAACTGTAAAGTCAGCTGCGAGAAAGGATAGTTGACGATCCCGCCAGTATCACCAATGCCTTTGTACAATTCCATGATGTTGTAAGCCACAAGCGGCGCTGGCAATACATCAACATTATTGTTGTTAAACTTACCACCGGCGCTAATCATGCTAGTTGGTACTGGGTTAGCGCCAATTTGCTGAACCATTTCTGCTTGTACAAGATCGTAATCCATCACCGCAACACGCTTACCAGCGGCTTTAGCTAAGGTATTAATAGCGCGATCATTTACGAAAATATAGGCGGCTCCTAGCGGCGCGTAACCCATAACAACGTATTGACCATCCACCATGCGATCGGCGTTTTTAGGATCGGTAAGCACACGCATCAACAACTTCATGTGCGCGCTACTCGGCACAGCACCGATAGAATCGATAGTGCCAGTAAATTTATTAAATAAACGTGCACGTAAACCGGTAAACAAAGCGGCGTCGCACTGACCTGCTTTTAAGTCTTCCGCTAATACGCTCTCACTGGTGTAAGCCTCAAGCTTAACATCAACACCCCAGCCCAACATACGCGCTTGCTGATCAACTGCGGCGTTATAAATTGGGCCAGTTTTACCAACAATATCCCATACACAAATGGTGCGAGTTGGCGCTGTGCCATCCGCATTAAGCATGTCTGGATACAGTTTTTTGATCGTCGCAACCCGCTCTTCAATGGGTAGCGATTGATCCATCGCGTGGGCACTTAGCTCCGCTCGTTTAGCTTCGCTTAAAGGAGCCGCGTGCGTCATAGCTGCTACACAAGTAGCAATAGCGCATGCAGCGGTAGTGATTAATCGCTTCATTGGGGTGATTCCTATTTTTCTTGTTTTCGGGCGCTACCATAGCGCGTTCAACATCATAACGGCAGGTGTTTTATGGAAAATCCGCCGCTCCGGTGGCAGGTTTGGACAGTCTGAAACACGCGAGAACATTAGGTAAAACTTTTATCGTCTAATATTCCGCTCAATTACTAGCCAGCCGTAAGGATTCTAAGCTGGCGCAATTACACCTGTCAAATAATAGCAGTGCCCCTCAAAGGGCCTAGATGTGACTTCGACCGCGGGGCTCGGGAATGCGTTCCTTACGATTGGCAAATAACCACCATAAGAGACACAAAGGGATGAGTAACGTGCCGATCGGCAAGATAACTAAAAAAAGCCAACCCATAACTGAAACGCTATAAAGTAGCTCGCCCACTTCAACACCGGCGACCTTGCAAGGCGAAACACCGATGGCAGCAAGCTCGCAACCGGCAATATCCGCCATAGCGTAAGATAATACCATCAACAAGAATGGTGCTAATGTGACGAGACCACTGACCGATAAGCCAACCAGTGCTTTTTGCGACGTTTTCATTCTATTTGCAATATTCTTGGAGTCGATTTTTCACTTCAATCCACTGGCCCATATATTGGGTACTCCTCATGCTGTGATGCCGTAGCATGGCGCCGTAAAAATTTGTACGACGGTGTTGTTCTAATTGTTGCTGCACTCTAGTTATGAGCTCTATCAACAGCGGACAATGATAATCCATCGAAAAGCGCTTGGGTATGAGCTGAGCACCGGCTTCACTCAACAACTGCCACTGTGGCTTAGATTGATACAAAGATACTGCCTGGGCGATAAACTCAGACTCGGTGTCGCAAATTTTAGCCATGGCCTCAAGGTCACCATACATGCCTTCAGCACCGATAGAGCTAGTAATTGCGGGAGTTTGACACTGAGCCGCGTCCAATAATTTACCTTTTAAACCTGCTCCGAAACGCAAGGGAGCTAGCATCACTCGGGCGTGCTTTATGACGTCAAAGGCATCATCACACCACCCCTTCACCATAAAGCCTTGTTTTGTATTATGTAATTGCGTGGCTTTTGGGGGTGGATAAGCTCCGTAAATATGCAGCTCAACTTGAGGTAACTGAGCGCGAATAGCGGGCCAACATTGCTTTAACTGCAATACCGCGTCCCAGTTGGGCGCATGGCGAAAGTTACCAATAGCGATAAAGTGCTGGCGTTGCTCAAAGCTAGGCTGCAGCTCTGGCACGACGTGTTCGATCATAAAGGGTGAGTAGTGCAAGAGTTGCGCAGGAATGGCAAAGGTGCTCTGCAACCATTCCATCTCGTACTCAGAAATAACCAGTGTGATATCGCAACGCAATATGGAGGCAACCTCGCGCAGCGCAATGTCGGACATAGGTGCAGCAACACCGTCAAAAATTTCTCCCTGTTTAACGGCTTCATGGCGAGCATGACGCAGACAATGGACATCCTCCATATCGAGAACTTGAAGGGCATGCGGGCATGCCCTACTGACACGCCAACCAAACTGCTCTTCCATCATAAAACGATCATAAAGCACGACATCTGGTTGCACTTCTGCCACCCACTGATCGAACGAACTGCAATTTAAAACAATGCTTTTCTGGCAGACATTAATCGACGCTAAGTCGATAGCATGTGGGCTGATATCTGCCGCAGATGCATAAGTAACTTGATAGCCTGCGCTTTGAAAGCAGGCAATAAGCTGCAGCATGCGACTACCCGCTGCAGAGGAGTTGGGCTCCGGCCAAACGTATCCTACAACTAATAATTTTTTCACCGACATAACAACAATAAATACTAAGTGAGGAACAAAGTACAACTATAACCTAGGCACCCCCTGATTAATTCAGCGTTTTTCTAAATTGGTATTACAGGCCTGAGATCCTTCTGATATACCATCACCGCTGTTACTTTATTGTTGATATTAAGAGGGCATCTAGTGTTATTAACCGCCAAAATACTGGTTACGTTTTCAACGGTATTGCTATTAAGTTGGATTGCTAGCCGCAGCGGGCCTAAGTTGGCAGGACTAATGTCTGGTTTTCCATTAGGCAGTGCCATATCCCTGTATTTTATTGGCATGGAGCAAGGCGCTGATTTTGCCGCCATCGCATCTATTCACAGCTTAGGTGGATTAACATCATCTTTATGCTTGGCTGGCGCTTATTGGTGGACAATGACACGCTTTCCAAGTGTTAAATATCTACCTCTTGTACTGGTTGTGAGCTTAGGCGCTTTTATCGTCAGTGCTTGGGTGCTGCAATTTCTTCCAAGTGAACGTGAAGTCAATTTAGCCGCAGTCGTTGCAGCAATTATTCTGTTTCGCCTATGGTTTAAGCAAATTCCTGCGGCATCAATTGTTAAACCAAGACAAGGGGTATGGCTAAAACCTTGGTTTACCCTATTGTTTCGTGCGGCCGTTGCAACCGCGGCGGTATTACTAGTTACTGGTTTAGCGAGCTTACTCAGCCCTACACAGGCCGGCTTATTGGCTGCCTTTCCGATCAGCTTCTTTCCCCTAATGCTGATTTTGCACATCAGTTTTGGTGCGCCTATGCTAGCTAGCACAATTCGCCATTACCCCGATGGAATGGGTGCTTTGGTAATTTACGTACTGACCATCGGCTATACCTATTCAACGGTTGGAGTGGCGTTAGGCACGGCCATTGGTTTGCTCTGCTCAATTCTCTATCTTGCCACCTACGCACTTTTCAGTCGTCACCTACAGCGGAAAGGCTAAAACCTTTCTGGTACAATGGCGTCCATTGTAAATGCCATCTCAGTAATGGCCACAGATAGCGGAAATTTACCCATGACAGAAAAGCATACACCTGACTATTTATCCGACATCAGCGCGAAATTAAGCGTTAATGGTATCGCTAGCGATGGTATCTGGTATCACGGGACGGCATCTGGGCTGGTTGATGCCATTGTTGCCGATGGATTAATCGGTGGTGGCGATAGCGAGTTTTTAAATCGCACCCAACAAACACTGGGAACCATAGGTGGTCGTCAGTTTGAAAGCAAAGATCCTGTGTTTATTACGCAAAGCAAAGAACTGGCCTATTACTGGGCAGAACAGAAGACTCGCGCGCGTAATATCTATTTTCAAAAAGATGAAACGCCTGTCGTGTTCGCCATTAACTTACCATCAGAGCTTGCCGATAAGGTTAAACCGGATGTCGGTGCTGCCGCTCTCGTTATGGAGCCTGGTAACGATTACGTCACTAAGCTGCAAGAGCTATATATAGATAACGGCATCACCTTAAATGAAGTGAACCCATTACAAGTGGATCGCAGCTACTTTTTACAGATGTTAGCCATGGCCTATATTCAAGATCAGATTCCTGCCACAGCCCTAACCTTGCTAAAGGCATAACTACGATTTTGCTATAAAAGGCCGCTTATGCGGCCTTTTTAATACATATAAAACAAAGATCTCTTACAGCTTTGTGTAAAAAATATACAGAAATTGGGCCGAAACTTGCTTTTACCCCCCCTGCTAGCTATCTTCAAGCTTGTAAATAAAAGCCTGAATGGCTAAAAAAGTGGACCGTCTGAAGAGACCGTAGCGCGACTGGAAGTCCATTGCGTGCGTCCTAGTTAACTACTCGTGTAGTTGTATTAATTGAGGTCTCTATGCCGTCTTTGAGTAAAATACTCATCATTCTAAGCTTTGGCTTTTTCTGTACATCTTTAACTTCGCTACATGCCGACTCTTTTAAAGCCAGCCTGCCAGATATAATGCTCGATACCAGAGATAAACCGAGCGAATTTCTCGGTCTAGTATATTTATGGGGAGAAGTACTCAGTAACGACATTAGCGTTGAATATTATCCGTTTAAGCGTTCAATATTGAATGTCATTAGCAAACAAGCGGACTTTCATTTTCCTTTAATCAAAAACCCTTATAAAAGCAATTCTGAGCTAGGATTTGATTACTCCACAGCTGTGATCACTCAAGTTAATTTCGTTCTTTATACGCGCAAAGATAGACCGATTGATATTGATAATTTATCGGCCTACAACATAGCAACGGATGCCGCCCATATGGACCTTTTTAATTTTCCCGTAGAAGGCATTTTTTCAGTTGATGGGGCACTTAAAAAATTAAATAGTGGACGTATCGATGGCTATATTTTTTCTGGAGAAGTAACCGATGTTGTTTTGAAAGAACTGCATCTAACCAACATTCACAGACAGCTCTATCGTACCTACGATGTTCATGCAATTCTGCCGCTCGGTGGGCAAGGTAATAAAACGGATCAAATGATCACTGAAGCTCAAGCAATTATTGCGACTTCACCTGAGTATGCGGATGTGATGAAAAATATTTATGTGCCTTATACAGAATGGCAATTTGAATAAAGCCATAAAAAAAACCGGCCCTTGTGAGGCCGGTTTTACACGCTGCGCGGTTAAGCAGCCATGTTCTTTCCGTATTAGCTAACAGGGTTGCCTGAGAATTCTACATACTCAGGCAGGAGGCATTACATCATGCCGCCCATACCACCCATTCCGCCCATACCACCCATGCCGCCCATATCACCAGCACCGCTGTCTTTTGGAATCTCAGAAACCATCGCTTCGGTGGTGATCATCAAGCCAGCAATAGATGCTGCTGCTTGCAGAGAGGTACGAGTTACTTTCGCAGGATCAAGAATACCCATCTCGATCATGTCGCCGTATTCACCCGTTGCTGCGTTGAAGCCGAAAGCACCTGAACCGGCCTTCACTTTATCAACAACAACAGAACCTTCTGCACCAGCGTTAGCTGCGATTTGACGAATCGGTGCTTCCATCGCACGCAATGCCAAAGCAATACCTACATTTTGATCTTCGTTATCGCCAACCACTTGTACTTGAGTTAAGGCGCGCACAAGAGCAACACCACCACCCGCAACAACGCCTTCTTCAACCGCTGCGCGAGTCGCATTCAATGCATCGTCAACACGGTCTTTTTTCTCTTTCATTTCAACTTCAGAACCGGCACCCACTTTGATAACGGCAACGCCGCCAGCAAGCTTAGCTACACGCTCTTGCAGTTTTTCTTTATCGTAATCAGACGTCGATGCTTCCATTTCCGCACGGATCTGCTCAACACGACCTTTAACGTCTTGCTCAGTACCAGCACCGTCAACGATGACTGTGTTTTCTTTGCTGATAACCACTTTCTTAGCCGTACCCAGCATATCGATAGTGGTCGTTTCTAAAGACATACCCACTTCTTCAGAAATAACCTGACCGCGTGTTAGTACCGCGATATCTTGCAGCATGGCTTTACGACGATCACCGAATCCCGGTGCTTTCACTGCCGCGACTTTAAATGTGCCACGCAGGTTGTTAACAACCAAAGTTGCCAAGGCTTGGCCTTCAACATCTTCAGCAACGATCAATAAAGGACGGCCTGACTTAGCAACAGCCTCCAATACTGGAATCAGTTCTTGTAGGTTATCAATCTTTTTATCAACCAATAGAATTACTGGGTTTTCTAACTCAGCAACCATTTTTTCTTGGTTGTTAATGAAGTAAGGAGACAAGAAACCACGGTCGAACTGCATGCCTTCAACAACTTCTAACTCGTCGTTTAAGCCTTTACCTTCTTCAACCGTAATAACGCCTTCAGTGCCTACTTTAGCCATCGCTTCAGCAATCATCTGGCCCACAGTTTCGTCTGAGTTAGCAGAGATAGTACCTACTTGAGCAATCGCTTTTGAATCAGTACAAGGTTGAGCTTGTGCTTTCAATGCTTCCACAACCGCGGCAGTCGCTTTATCAATACCGCGCTTTAGATCCATTGGGTTCATGCCCGCAGCAACTGACTTCAGGCCTTCGTTAACAATGGCTTGAGCTAATACAGTTGCAGTCGTGGTACCGTCACCGGCTTGATCGTTTGCTTGAGAAGCAACTTCCTTAACCATTTGTGCGCCCATGTTTTCGAACTTGTCTTCCAGTTCGATTTCACGCGCTACCGATACACCATCTTTAGTGATGGTTGGTGAACCAAATGATTTATCTAGAACAACGTTACGACCTTTAGGGCCTAAGGTTACTTTTACTGCGTTAGCAAGAATGTTCACACCGTTCAGCATTGCTGAGCGTGCTTCATTACCGAATTTTACTTCTTTAGCTGCCATGAAAAATGTTCCTTCAGAATTAAGTTAGATGAATGAATCAAAGCTGATGAAAATTACGCTTCGATTACGCCGTAGATGTCGCTCTCGTTAAGAATCAACAATTCTTCACCACTAATCTTGATGGTGTTAGAACCTGAGTACTTACCGAATACAACGGTGTCACCCACTTTCACAGCGAGTGCTTGCACATCGCCATTCGTCAAAACGCGGCCAGTACCGACAGCAACCACTTCACCCTGATTAGGCTTTTCAGCCGCAGCACCTGGTAACAGGATACCGCCAGCAGTAGTTTGCTCTTCTTCCTTGCGACGAACCACGACGCGATCGTGTAAAGGACGGATTTTCATTTGAAGGTCTCTCCAATGTAAAAGCATGTTTTTGCTGATGATAGAAGCAAGTATCAAGGGGATAATTCCGACATTGAGCCTTGCTTCAAACTGTGTGATGTCTTTATTGGGGTGCCGAATCTGATTTCAACACCTTAAGCATAAAAAAATTGCTTTATTTAGTCTTCGCGGCGGTACTCGCCATCGATAATGTCGTGACCACCTTGATCGCGGTGAACATGAGGATCCGCAGGATTGATCGGGCGCTCAAATGGACTGCCGCCATTCATGCTGCCCATGGTCATAGTCGGTTTAAAACGTTTCAACACAGAGCCAGCAAGACGACCACGCAATGTCGGCACTAGCAACATAAAGCCGCAAGCATCAGTAATCAAACCTGGGGTCAACAGCAAGGCACCAGCCAAAGCTAATAAAAACCCTTCGGCTAACTCTTTTGCCGGCAAGCCTCCGTCCTGCAATTTTTGACTAGCTCGCATCAGGGTAGATAGCCCTTGCACGCGCAGAATACTGACGCCAATCGTCGCCGTTAGCAGGATAAGTGCGAAGGTCCATAAAATGCCAATATAACTACCAACCTTGATTAACACGGCCAGCTCGGCAAGAGGAACGATAATAAATATAAAGAGAAGTGGCACAAGGCCTCCTAATTAACTCAATGGAGTCACGGGTCGCCGATGAAAGGGGAACGCCAATGTAAGTCTTTATTTGGGGGCAAATTATGGCAATACAAGGCACATTGACTTTCACGGCCAGAAACATACATATTCGGCCATTAAAAACACAAATAAGGTAGTTTTAGGCCAACGCAAAAGCAGTTTGTCCCTCGATGACCTGTTCAAAAAGCGCACAGAACGGGATAGTTCACATTAAGACTTATTAAGCCAAACAGAACAAAACGTAACGGCTTAAACTATTTCAGCCCAGTCCCTACTCCAGATCTGTAAGGCTGATGTTGTTTGTTTATTGAGGATTTCCCCATGTCTATTGAACACTTCGATGTATTGATCATAGGTGCAGGTTTGTCTGGTATTGGTACCGCTTGCCACCTTAGTCAAAAGTGTCCGAATAAAACTTACGCAATATTAGAAGGCCGCGATGCCATCGGCGGCACTTGGGATTTATTCCGCTATCCTGGTATTCGCTCTGATTCTGATATGTTCACCTTGGGCTATAACTTTAAGCCTTGGACCTCGAGCAAAGGTATTGCCGCCGGAGGCGATATCTGCAACTACATTCGTGAAGCCGCTGAAGAAAACAACGTGACTTCCCATGTACGCTATAGTCATTCCGTTAAAAAGGTAAACTGGGACAGCAACACCGCGCGTTGGATCGTCGACGTTGAAATATCCAATACCGGTGAATGTCGTCAATACAGTGCAGGGTTCGTCGTTAGCTGTACTGGTTACTATGATTATGAAAAAGGATTTACACCTGAATTCGCCGGACGCGACGACTTTAAAGGCCAAGTTATTCATCCACAACATTGGCCAGAAAATCTAGACTTCGCTGGCAAAAAAGTGGTCGTCATTGGTAGCGGTGCAACCGCTGTTACATTGATTCCATCAATGGCGCGCGCTGTAGAAAAAATCACTATGCTACAACGTTCACCTAGCTATATTTTGCCAGTACCTGCAGAAGATAACTTTGCTGTCAGCTTGCGCAAATACCTGCCAGAAACTTGGGTATATAGCATTATTCGCAGCCGCAACGTATTGCTTTCAATGGCTTTCTTTAATTATTGCAAGCGCTTCCCTGAGCGTGCTCGAAAATTCATCTACGGCTTCAATAAAAAGATGTTGCCTGAAGATTTCGACATGAGCCATTTTACCCCCAAATATGCTCCTTGGGATCAACGTTTATGTGCTGTACCTGGCGGAGATTTGTATAAATCTATTAGCAAAGGTAAAGCCGATGTCGTCACAGACAGCATTGATCGTTTTACCGAAAATGGGATTTTACTGAAATCTGGCAAGGAATTAGCAGCCGATATTATTATTACCGCGACAGGTTTGAACGTAAAAATGTTTGGCGGTATTAAGTTAACCCTCGATAACAAAGATTTTAACTTCACCGATAAAATGAGTTATCGCGGCGTGCTATTTGAAGGCATCCCTAATATGGCCATGGTATTTGGCTACACTAACTCGTCGTGGACATTAAAATCCGATCTCATTGGTGATTGGGTTTGCCGCTTGCTCAAACATATGGATAAAACGGGCAAAAAACAGGTTGTTCCCGTCAATACTGACAGCACGATTGGACGGTTATCTTTTATCGACATGAGTTCGGGTTACATTGCCCGAGTGAAAGATCAATTACCGCAACAAGGCACCAAAGGCCCGTGGAAGTTAAACCAAAACTTCTTTAAAGACTTTGCTTCGCTTAAATTCAGCCGCCTGAATGCGAAAGAACTGCAATACTCTAACCCGCAAGAAAACAAAGTAGGCAGCAAGACCGAGGCACAAACCGCTTGATACTCTAAGCCCTACTTGCACCACAAAAGCGCTCACCATTGAGCGCTTTTAATTAATGATTTAGTGATATTTAACTTGTATATTGATGTTAAGTCGCTCTTCATGTAGCAATCTAGCTGTTAAAGGCACTATTGAATATAAGCACGGCTAGTAATCAGCTATGCTCATCAACCTTTTGATCAATATCATCACCAACGAGCCCATTCTTCTTATCCATATAAGCTATATAATCGCCGTAGCTCATTTTTCCCAAATCCTCTCTAATCCAGCGCAACGGCTCTTTATTCGGGGAATAATGTTCGTCCGGCCATTTTTCCTGTGCTTCAGCTTTGAGCCTTAACACCCAATCAGGGAACGTGATATGTACTGATTGCATAATTTGAGTACAGAAGTTTTTCATGGCTTCAAATACAACCTCTGCACGCCCACGATGGTGACGAGTAGAAAAACTGAAGGTCAAATAGTGCTGATTCGTAATTGGAGTTCGCCACAAAAAACGATGCTTTCCCTCCTCATCTGTTGTGTAACTTAACCATTGTTGCTCATTAATAAGAACGGGATTCCAGTCTAAAAAAGTCGCAACTGAGTTCTCGCACTCATTGTCATCTCCGTATTCCCGTACGCTCTTTTGAGTTAACGCATCCTCCATATCGCGCGGACGAACTAAATCCCCCCCCCCCTTCCAGTGCGAGGCAGAAACGTACAAAGAGATAGAGCCTTTGTCTTCTTGAAAAAAAGGAATGCCCTTAACATCCCAATCGGTGATATAGCACCTAATGTAGGGGGTAGGATCATCTTTCCGGACATAATCATCTTCATTATAAAGATTAAAAACATCTTGAAACTGACGCTGTGAGCCCCACTTGCTGCTCATCGGTGGCACAGAAAAACGGACCTCAATACCTGATAAGGTAAAGGTGTATTCGCTGGCATAACTGAGTTTCGGCAGCCGTAAACAGCTGAAAAGCGGATATAGCATATTAATACCTTATTAAGCACGCCTCTGGGAGACAAAGCCCTTCATGTGATTCAATACATCGGCATTGCTTTCAATAATTTTTTGGTTGGCTCCCCCCATATTCGACAATGCAATGGTTGCCCAAGTCAGTGCCCAACCGGCAACGGGGGCTGCCGCCAATTGTGCCGGTAAGCCATAACTTGCACCCGCCATCAATCCACGCGCTAAGACATTGCCCGCAATATGTCCTGACGTAACATTGGTGAGGCCATTCTCACCCTGTTCTTTTAACTGACGCATCGACACATGGGTTTCACTGATAAAGTTACCCGTCACCCAAGTCTGTTCAAGGCTGGCATTATTCATCAGTGGTGACTGTGGCGCCAGCTGCATACCGGCTTGTTGCCGGTAGCGGTCAATCACCGATAAGTTCATGGTAGGGTTCGCGTAAAACACCTTATGTTTTGCCAGTCGTGTTTTATCAGCTGGGCTAATTTCCGCCAGTGCTAACTGCAATGCTCGCTTAAAGACCGCATGGCCTTTTTCGTGCAAGGTCCCGTAGGTCTCCTTATCGTGCTAGGCATCATCTTAGACTAAGGCGTCGTTTTTTTATGGGTTTCCATTTGTTTGTCGGTTTCAGTTTCGTTGTCACCGGCAAGTCCATTCTTCTTATCCATATAAGCGATATAATCGCCATAACTCATACGCCCTAAATCTTCTCTTACCCAACGCAATGGCTCTTTTGTTGGCGAATACTGCTCACCCGGCCATTTTTCCTCTGCTTCAGCCTTTAGCTTTAACACCCACTCCGGAAAAGTAATGTGCACCGACGCCATGATTTGAGTGCAGAAGTTTTTCATGGCCTCGACCACGTCGTCAGCACGCCCGCGATAATGATCCGTAGGAAAGCTAAAAGTTAAATAATGTTGATCGGATATAGGGATGATCCATAAAAACTGATGAGAGACACTTCCGGCCTCTTCCTCTATTTTATAATGTAGCCATGGATGTCCATTAATAATTACCGGAGTCCAATTTAAAAAGGTGACGACTGACTTGTCACACTTTTGATCATCACCGTATTCACTTTCATCTAATTCCGCTAACACCGCTTCCATCATGCATGGTCGAAACAGATTCCCCCCCCCTTTCCAATGCGAGGCAGAAACATATAGAGAAATATGCCCTTTATTTTCCTGAAAAAAAGGAATGCCCTTTACGTCCCACCATGTGATGAAACACGAAATAAAAGGTGTAATATCTTTATCTTTTCGCACATAGTCGTTTTTATCATAGAGATTAAATTTTTTTCTAAAAACTTCCTGTTCACCCCATTTACTATGCATGGGGGGCACAGAAAAACGGACTTCAACACCAGAGAGTTCAAAGCTGTACTCACGGGTATAGCTTAATTTCGGCAGCCGTAAACGACTGAAAAACGGATATAGCATATTAATACCTTATTAAGCGCGCTTCTGAGGGAGAAAGCCCTTCATGTGATTCAATACATCGGCATTGCTTTCAATCATTTTTTGATTGGCTCCACCCATATTCGACAGGGCAATGGTTGCCCAACTCAGCACCCAACCGGCAACAGGGGCTGCCGCCAGCTGTGCCGGTAAGCCATAGCTGGCACCCACCATCAAACTACGCGCTAAGACATTGCCCGCAATATGTCCTGACGTAACATTGGTGAGGCCATTCTCCCCCTGTTCTTTTAACTGACGCATCGACACATGGGTTTCACTGATAAAGTTACCCGTCACCCAGGTCTGCTCAAGGCTGGCATTATTCATCAGTGGTGACTGTGGCGCCAGCTGCATACCGGCTTGTTGCCGGTAACGGTCAATCACCGATAAGTTCATGGTCGGATTGGCGTAAAACACCTTGTGTTTTGCCAGTCGCGTTTTATCAGCTGGGCTAATTTCCGCCAGTGCTAACTGTAGAGCACGTTTAAACACCGCATGACCTTTTTCGTGCAAGGTCCCGTAGGTCTCCTTATCGTGCTAGGCCTCATTTTAGACTAAGGCGGTGTTTTTTTATGAGTTTCCATTTGTTTGTCGGTTTCAGTTTCGTTGTCACCGGCAAGTCCATTCTTCTTATCCATATAAGCGATATAGTCGCCATAACTCATTCGCCCTAAATCTTCTCTTATCCAACGCAATGGCTCTTTGGTCGGGGAGTACTGTTCGTCGGGCCATTTCTCCTGAGCTTCAGCTTTCAGCCTTAACACCCAGTCAGGAAAGGTGATTTTTACAGATTGCATGATTTGAGTGCTGAAATTTTTCATGGCCTCGACCACGTCGTCAGCACGCCCGCGATAATGATCCGTAGGAAAGCTAAACATCATAAAATGCTGATCAGAAATAGGAATTACCCAAATGAATTTATGTGTTGTATTTCCGGCCTCTTCTTCTGTCTTATAACTTATCCATTGTTGACTATTAATAATTACGGGCACCCAATTTAAAAAGGTTTCAACTGAGTTGTCGCACTTTTCATCATTGCCATATCTACCACTCTCCAATTCAGCTAAAGCCGACTCCATATCGCATGGTCGAAACAGATTCCCCCCCCCTTTCCAATGCGAGACTGAAACATATAGAGGAATAGAGCCTTTGTTTTCCTGTAAAAAGAATAGTCCCTTAACATCCCAATCAGTGATGTAGCACGAAATAAAAGGAATAGGGTCATCTTTTCGCACATAATCATCTTCACTATAAAGATTAAACGTATTTGGGAATTGACGCTGTGATCCCCACTTGCTTCCCATCGGGGGCGCAGAAAAGCGCACCTCGACACCGGATAGATTAAAGGTGTATTCGGTGGCATAACTGAGTTTTGGCAGCCGTAAACGACTGAAAAACGGATAGAGCATATTAATACCTTATTAAGCGCGCTTCTGGGAGAAAAGGCCCTTCATGTGATTGAGTACATCGGCGTTATTTTCAATAACTTTCTGATTGGCACCCCCCATATTCGATAAAGCAATGGTTCCCCAAGTCAGTGCCCAGCCCGCCACCGAGGCAGCCGCCAATTGTGCCGGTAAGCCATAACTTGCACCCGCCATCAATCCACGCGCTAAGACATTGCCCGCAATATGTCCTGACGTAACATTGGTGAGGCCATTCTCACCCTGTTCTTTTAACTGACGCATCGACACATGGGTTTCACTGATAAAGTTACCCGTCACCCAGGTCTGTTCAAGACTTGCATTATTCATCAGCGGCGGCTGGGGCGCCAACTGCATCCCTGCTTGTTGCCGATAGCGGTCAATCGCCGATAAATTCATGGTCGGATTCGCATAAAACACCTTATGTTTTGCCAGCCGTGCCTTATCGGCTGGGCTAATTTCCGCCAGCGCTAACTGCAATGCTCGTTTAAACACCGCGTGGCCTTTTTCGTGCAAGGTCCAGCTGGTCTCCTTATCGTGCTTGGCCTCTATCTGAATCAATTGCGCTAGCTTCTTAGCTACCTCAGTGCCGCCACGAACATTACTGGTATCAAAAAACTGACGAAAATCAGACCGTATGCCCGGGCCACAGTCGTTATAAAATAGGCTGTAGCCCGACTTTTCTAAAGTACCTTGCGTGGTTTCTGGTTTATAGCCACGTTCAATAAATTCAGGCAACTTACGTGCTGACGATTTGGCATTCTCGAACGCGCCATTCACTGCGATATGCTGGGTCGATATACGAGTTCTAGGCTGAAGCTGAGGGTCTGCCTGACTAATATCGACATAATACAAACCCGGTTTATTTTTTTCCTTTAACTGCGTAACCCCATAATCTTTAATAAACACACAACCGCTGAGCATGCTGTAATCAATAAAGCCGCCTTCGAGCTGCAAATTGCATTGATCTTGGCGAAAGCGGCTGACAATACTGCGGGTTAAACCATGACGGTTATTCAGGCTCATCAGCTCATTAAAGAGGTATCTGGCGTGGTAATCTTTTTTTGCTTCGTTACGCAAGCGGTTGTAATTGGATTCTTCGCTCTTGCGAACGAAAACACGCATACCTTGATCAGGCGGGCTGATTTGCTTCCAGATGGTTCCTTCGAAACTCGCTTCTTGATTGGCTAAAAAACGGATATCCATAAAGTGTCCTTACTATTGGTTTAAATCATCGGGAAATAGTAACGCAATCCATGCGATTGAATAACGACAAAATGCGACACACCGGAACCCCTCGTTTTCGATCCTTTTTTATTACCGACGATAAAACTTGTTGACCCTGCCGATATCGCTGTATACATTTGTATTCACGACATGGAGAACAAACATGCTCAACAAGTCACAATCCATTAGCGTACGACTTTCAGCAGAAGACTACGACTATCTGATGCACATCGAACAGAACGGGGCCGTCACGCAAAGCGAGAAGGTTCGTGAGCTGATTCGTATGACGCGCGAGCAGATAGGCACTCAGTCTTTCACCCGTGCCTATCTATGCGCCAGTGATGCTGTTGCACCCTATCGCGCTCTGAGCAAAGACATCCCAGACACCCGTAGCGACATCGTTGATGGTATTTTAGATTTCATCGACGAAGCCGCGGCTGCGGTGCAAGCAACTGACAAGAATGATCAGTTTGTGTCACAACTGGAACAACGCTTACTGCCCGTGAGCGAAAATTTAATAGCGCGCTTATTACCCAGCTTCTTGCAATCACAAACTGCACAACTGGCTAACGCTGAAAATATTACCCCACGTGCCGAGCGTATTCGGCATCTGATTGCACAATTGCAAACACCAATAAGAAAGGAGTAAGTCATGGCTGAAGGATATATCACTCGTATTGGCCGCCTGATTTCAGCATCAGCAAATACCTTGGTCGATTCATTAGAAAATGTTGCGCCACAAATGGTGATGGAACAAACCATCCGTGAGATCGATGACGCAATGTCGGATGTGCGCCAACAACTTGGAAAAGTCGAAGCCGCACGCTATTTAAGCACCAAGGGTTTAAATAACGACAACGCCAAGCATGCTGAGCTACAAGATCAAATCGACGTTGCCATAAACGCTGGCCGCGATGACTTAGCTGAAGCAGCAATCGCGCGCCAAATGGATATTGAAGCCATGATTCCTGTGGTCGAAAAATCCATTGCCGATGCCGACGCTGAGATCATTGAACTCAATTCATACATTCAAGCGCTGCAAGCCAAGAAACGTGAAATGCAAAGCATGGTGGATGAATACGTTAAAGCAGCCAAACACAGTGCTCAATCGGGCACTGACAGCAATGGTGCACCAACATCTAATGCGGCTGATAAAGTCGAGAATGCAACCAGTGCATTTAATCGCATTATGAATAATGCCGGTGCACCGGGTGTTAGCTCCAATGCCGACGCAGCAAAACTGGCTGAACTAGAAACACTAGCACGCAACAATCGCATTCAAGAGCGCTTAGCGAAAGCGAAATCTGAGGTAAAACCTTAGATGGAATTTTTGTTCGCCGATAACAATATGCCATTCAGCATTGCACTCATGTTAATGCTGATTATTGCGGTAATGGAAGGAGCATTAACCTTAATTGGCTTGGGAATGTCACAAGCGCTGGATAGCCTGCTACCCGATATTGATATTGATGCTGATATAGATGGCAGCGGATCGAGCGGCGGCGCTTTAAGTAACCTACTTGGCTGGATACGCTTTGGCCAAGTACCTATGCTGATTTTATTGGTGGTATTTTTAGCAGCGTTTAGTCTTATTGGCTTGGCACTACAATTAGCCCTCGATAATGCGCTTGGATTTACCCTACCCGCTATTATCGCTGCGCCACTCGCCTTTATGGGGTCTTTACCTGTGCTAAGAACCAGCACAGGCATTTTGGCTAAGGTGGTATTTAAAGATGAAACTGAGTCGATTTCATCCAACAGTTTTGTCGGTCATATCGCTGTCATCACCGTAGGCGAAGCTCGTCTTGGCTCTGCGGCAGAAGCACGCTTTAGCGATCGCTTTGGTACTAGCCATTACGTGATGGTAGAGCCAATCGACGATAATATTTTTAAGCAAGGCGATAAAGTTTTACTCGTTGAAGAGCGTGGCGCTATCTTTAGTGTCATTGCCCCAACTAATCCGAATTTAAAATAAACTAAAAAATTTCTATAAATTAAGGATATGGAGTCCTGATGAACAATTTACCTGCAATTTTATTCTTCGCTGCGATGCTATTTATCGCATTGATGGTCGTTGGCCTGATCTTCGCGCGGCTATATACCCGCGCCTCAAAAGAACGTTCTTTTGTGCGTACCGGTATGGGCGGACAAAAAATCATTATGAACGGTGGGGCCATGGTGCTGCCGGTATTACACGAAATAATCCCAGTTAACATGAACACCCTACGCCTAGCGGTTTCACGTAAAGAACATCAAGCGCTGATCACTAAAGACCGCATGCGAGTTGACGTACTGGCTGAATTTTATCTGCGTGTTAAACCCGAAAATGATGCCATCGCCAACGCTGCACAAACCTTAGGCACGCGCACTCTCGATCCTGAAGCGTTAAAAGACATGATCGAAGGTAAGTTTGTTGATGCGCTGCGTTCAGTTGCCGCCGAAATGGAAATGGCAGAATTACACGAACAGCGCAGTCAGTTTGTACAAAAAGTTCAGCAAGTGGTGAGTGAAGACTTATTGAAAAACGGTTTGGAATTAGAATCCGTTTCGTTAACCGGTTTAGATCAAACCCCGCGTCAGTTCTTCCAACAAGATAACGTCTTCGATGCTGAAGGTCTGGCACGTATGACGCGCTCCATTGAAGCACGTCGTAAAGAAGTGAATGATGTCGAACAAGAAACACGCGTTCTTATTGAGATGAAAAACCTTGATGCCGAACGTCAACGGTTAGATATTGAACGTGAAATGCGCTACGCCAAAATGGAACAAGAGCGCGAAGTTGAAAACCGCGAAGCCCAACAACAAGCCGATATCGCTAAAGAAAAAGCCGATAAAGAACGTACGGCGATGCAGGCTGAAATTGAAGCTAAGCGTGAAGTCGATGTATCACGCATTGCCGCTGAGCAGTCAACACGCCTACTAGAAATTGAAAAAGAACGCCGCCTGCGCGAACAAGAAATCGAACGCGAACGTATGTTGGCCGAACGCGAAATTGAAAAGCAAAAATCACTAGAAATTGCCGAACAAGAACGTGCGATTGCTGTTGCACAAAAATCAAAAGAGCAATCACTAGCCGATCAAGAGGCAAACGTTGCTCGCTCTGAAGCCGTGCGTGCCGAAGAAAAAGTAACCACGGCTAAGCAAGTTGAAATTGCTGAGCGTGAAAAAGAAATTGAGTTGATTGAAGCGCGTAAAGAAGCAGAACGCCAAGCAACCAGTGTACGTGTATCGGCTGAAGCCGAAAAAATGGCGGCTGAAGATAAAGCCGAAGCTCTACGCATGTAGGCTCATGCTGAAGCCGATGCCATTCGCGCACGCGTTGAAGCAGATCGCGAAAAATACAAGGTTGATGCTGAAGGTCAGCAATTGATGAACGAAGCATTAAATAGCCTAAGCGAAGCTCAAATTGCGCTTAAACGCGTACTGAGTCTGCACGAACATTTACCAATGATTATTCGTGAAAGCGTTAAACCGCTAGAAAACATTGATGGTATGAAAATCATTTCTATTGATGGTATGACTGGCTTTGGTGAGAGAGGCAGCACAGGCATTTTGAACGCCAACGCCGAAGGTAGTCAAAGCTTGCCTGAAGCTCTGGTTGATAGCGCACTGAAGCATCGTGCTATGGCTCCGCTAGTCGATTCGCTGCTAAAAGAAGCTGGTGTTGCTGACTTAGCTGCTGATATCAAAATGAATTAAGCATCACGCGCTAGACCGCTAGAAACGAAAAAAGCCCAGTACCAAAATACTGGGCTTTGTTTCATCATCCACTAGAATCAGGGAAATCCTAGCAGACTCAGAACCTTCGAGATCAATAGAACGACGAACCTGCTGCCGCTTTCTCAATCACATTAGCAGGTACGCGATAACGTTCGCCAACGGCATCCGCTAACTCATTCGCTTCGGCAATAAAGCGATCCATACCAATGATTGTTTCTACGTATGAAATCGTACCGCCAGTATGAGGGGCAAATCCCCAACCAAAAATAGAACCTATATCAACTTCATGGGCACGAGTAATCACACCCTCAGAGACACAACGTAAAGTTTCTACGGCTTGAACATGCAGTAAACGCTTTACCACATAATCCGCATCAGGCTGTGTAACCGCCAGAGGGAATCGCTCTGCTAAACCGCTCCACAGCATTTTTTTCGCTGTTTTATCATCGGTAGCCGGATAATCATAAAAGCCTTTACCTGTCCGTTTACCAATACGGTCAGCCTCTTCGACCATATATTTAACGACTTCATCGGCAGGATGAGCAACATAGGCATCGCCCAAATCTTTGCGCGTTTGAGTACCAATGCGGTTCATTAACTCTAAAGTGACTTCGTCACTTAGCGCTAATGGGCCAACCGGCATACCAGCTTTTTTACCCGCATTTTCAATCAATGCTGGGGCAACCCCTTCTTTCAATAACGCCATGCCTTCCATCACATAGGTACTGAAGACTCGTGAGGTATAAAAGCCACGACTGTCGTTTACAACGATTGGGGTTTTACGCAATTGCTGCACGTAATCCAATGCCCAAGCTAAAGTATGCTGCGATGTTTGCTCGCCCATAATAATTTCGACCAACGGCATTTTATCCACCGGCGAGAAGAAATGTAGGCCAATAAATTGCTCAGGTCGCTGACTCGCTTGCGCTAAACCAGTAATCGGCAAGGTCGAGGTATTTGAGGCGAAAATGGCATCGCTACCAATAACAGCTTCTGCCTTAGCCGTAACATCGGCCTTAATCGTACGATCTTCAAACACGGCTTCAATCACTAAGTCGCAACCGGCAAGATCATTAAAATCCGTGGTTGCGAGAATTCGGCCTAGTTGTGCATCCGCCTTTTCTTGGGTCATTTTTCCGCGTGTTACACGCTTCTTTAAAATGCCTTCAGAGTAAGCTTTCCCACGATCAGCTGCTTCTTGCTTAGTATCAAGCAATACCACATCCATACCACTCAGCGTTGATGAGTAAGCAATACCAGCGCCCATCATGCCAGCGCCTAAAATACCGACTTTCTTAAACTGCTTTTTCTCAACGTCTTTTGGACGATTTTTCAGTTTATTGGCATCTTGTAATGCAACAAAGAAAGTACGAATCATAGCTTTCGCCTGATCGCTTAATAGCAATTCAGTGAAGTATTTCGCTTCAATTTCTAAAGCCGCATCAATCGGCAATTGGCAACCTTCAAATAAGGTTTGCAGAATCGCCTGTGGCGCAAGGTAATTACCTTGAGTCTTTTTACGCAACATTGCCTCCGCACCCATAAATGCTTGTGCGGCTTTAGCCGATTGCACTTCACCACCGGGTAAGCGGAATTTTTTATCATCCCAAGGCTGTATCGCTTTAGGGTTATTTAATGCCCATTCTTTCGCTGCACTGATCAGCTGATCTGCAGGAACAACGGCATGGATCAAACCGGCAGCTAAGGCTTCAGCAGGCTTAGCTTGCGTGGCTTGTAACAACCACGGCATCGCTGCTTGAATACCTAATAAACGCGCTAAGCGTTGTGTACCGCCGCCCCCCGGCAGTAAACCCAAATTCACTTCGGGAAAACCGAAACGCGCTTTGCTGTTATCTGCTGCGATACGTTGATGGCAGGCCAGCGCGATTTCCATACCACCGCCCAGTGCTGTGCCATTTAAAGCAGCTACAACCGGCTTACCAGCCGTTTCCATGCGGCGCATTAACACATGCAATTTACGGATAAAGCCCATAATCGTTGCTGGATCTTGTGGCATGGTTTGAATTTCATGCAGGTTGGCCCCAACAATAAAATCGCTCTTGCCAGATGTCAGAACAATGCCTTTTACCGCATCATTAACCAACAAGCTTTCCAGCACTTCAGCAAAGCCAGCCACAGCCGCTTGCGCCAATGAATTCACCGGCGCGCTTTGATCATTCCATGTTAAAACCACGATACCTTGATCGTCGATCTCATGAGTAAACATTGTATTCGCCATCCCGTTTCTCCCGTCGATGGTTTGCAGTCGTTAGCAAAGAATTAAACGCGTTCGATAATCGTTGCTGTACCCATACCACCACCAACACATAAATTAATCAGTGCAGTGCGTTTATTCGTGCGTTCGAGTTCATCCAGCACTGTACCTAAAATCATGGCACCTGTTGCACCGAGCGGATGGCCCATCGCAATCGCGCCGCCATTCACATTGATACGACTATGGTCGATGCCCATTTCTTTCATAAACAGCATCACCACCGAGGCAAACGCTTCGTTTAATTCCCACAAGTCGATATCCGAAGCCTGCATACGTGCATTGGCTAATGCCTTACGAGCACTTGGCGCTGGGCCGGTTAACATAATGGTTGGTTCAGAACCAACCGAAGCCGCTGCAACAATGCGCGCACGTGGAGTTAAACCTAACGCAGCACCCATTTCGCGAGTACCGATTAATACCGCCGAAGCACCGTCAACAATACCCGATGAGTTACCGGCATGATGAACGTGATTAATGCGCTCAACCTGTGGATAAACCTGTTGCGCAATCGCGTCGAAACCTAGTCCACCATGCATTTCAAACGATGCATTTAGTTTACCTAAACCCTCGACCGTAGCTCCTGGACGCATATGTTCATCACGATCCAATAAGGTAAAACCAAGCTGATCTTTTACTGGTACAACTGATTTAGCGAAAAATCCGTTATCCCAAGCGTGCTTAGCACGACGCTGTGACTCTACTGCATAGGCATCCACATCGGCGCGCGAAAAACCGTGCATAGTGGCAATTAAATCAGCGGAAATACCTTGTGGTACAAATGATAATTTATTGGTTACCGATGGATCGGTGTAATACGCACCACCGCCTGATCCCATAGGAATACGCGACATACATTCAACGCCGCCACCAATCGTCATCTGTGCTTCGCCCGCTTTGACTTTAGCTGCAGCCATGTTCACGGCTTCTAAGCCCGAAGCACAAAAACGGCTCACCACGGTACCCGCAACGGTTTGCGCGTAGTCGGCCATCAGTACGGCGGTGCGAGCAATATCAGCACCTTGTTCCATTACCGGCTCGACGCACCCCAAAACAACATCATCTAATTTTGATGTATCGAGATCATTACGCTTTTGTAATTCACGCAATAAACCCGACATTAAATTCACAGGGGTTACACTGTGCAAACTACCGTCTTTTTTACCGCGACCACGAGGGGTACGAACGGCATCAAAAATATAGGCTTCAGTCATGATCCTTACCCTGTATTAAATAGTACGAGAAATAATTTCTTTCATAATTTCTGATGTGCCTGCGTAAATGCGCTGCACACGAGAATCGGCATAGGCACGAGCGACTGGGTATTCCCACATATAGCCGTAACCACCGTGTAACTGTACACATTCATCAACAATGCGACATTGAGCCTCAGTAGCCCAGAGTTTCACCGAAGCGGCCGCATCAATGCTGAGTTTTTTCTCGCAATGCAACTCTAAACAACGGTCTACATACGTTTGCGTAACGGCAAGTTCTGTGCGAATTTCGGCTAATTTAAACCGAGTATTTTGGAAGGCTGCAATCGGTTTACCGAATGCTTTACGCTCTTTCACGTATTTAACTGTTTCGTCGTAACAAGCTTTCGCGACGGCGGCACCAATGATGGCGACACTCAAACGTTCTTGTGCTAGTTCTTGCATTAAATAAATGAAGCCAGCGTTTTTCTGACCTAATAAATTACTTTTAGGAACACGAACATTGTCAAAAAATAGCTCTGAAGTATCTTGGGATTTCATACCCACTTTCTTCAGATTTTGACCACGAGCAAAACCAGCGCGATCAGCTTCGACTAAAAACAAGCTAACGCCTTTTGCACCGGCTGATGTATCCGTTTTAGCAACAACAATAAACAGATCAGCCATTTGACCATTAGTGATAAAGGTTTTAGAACCATTAATAATGTAATCGTCGCCATCTTCGGTGGCACTAGTGCGAACACCCGCTAAGTCTGAACCGGTACCCGGTTCAGTCATAGCGATTGCGGTAATGACTTCCCCCGTACACATCTTTGGCAGCCACTTCTTTTTTTGTTCTTCAGAACCATAATGCAAAATATAAGGCGCGACGATATCCGAATGTAGAGAGAAACCAGGGCCTGACGCAAACACATAGCCTTGCTCTTCAATGGCAATAGCAGAGTAACGAAAATCAACACCAGCGCCGCCGTATTCTTCAGGAATATGAGAACATAAAATACCGGCCTCGCCTGCTTTTAACCAAGCTTCTCGTGAGATTTGACCGTCTTCTTCCCACTGATCAATATTTGGCTGAATTTCACGCTGCATAAATTTACGTACCGCGTCGCGGAACATGTCATGTTCTTCGGTATAAACACTGCGAGGGATCATTATTTGCTCTCCTTAAGGGCTGTGTAACCTGCCTGACGTGCAACGCCACTAAGCAACAGGCGGTCGATGTCTGTCGCTGTGCAGTGAACTTCATGCAGGATATTCTGAGTATGCTGGCCTTGTTCTGGACCAACGGAATCAGCTAAATGTTTTTTATCGGAATATTTAATTGAGGGCGCAGGGCAACGAATGGTTTGACCACTAGGGGTGGTTAATTCTTGCACCATTTCTCGTGCTAACAATTGTGGATGCTCAAACGCCGCTTGGGGGGTCAATATTGGGGTTACGCAGCAATCCGCATCAGCGAACAGGTCGCGCCAATGCGCTTGCGGCTCAGATGCAAAGACGGCAGCTACTTCTGCACGTAATTCCTCTGCTTTGTTCCCCATATCTAAATAACGCGCTTTCCACTCCGATTTATTCAGTACGTCGCATACTTGCAACCAGAATTTTTCTTCCAATGCACCAACCGCCATATATTGGTGATCAGCTGTGGCATAAATGGAATAACATGGGCGCGCACCGGTCAGCATGTCTTGGCCACGAGGCAAAGATTTGCCCATTAAATTCATGCTAGCCATTGTGATAACGTTGTGGGCAAACGTGCAGTCCGTCATCGAAATATCTAAATAACTGCCTTCACCATGACGCAAGCTACCAACGACTCCCGCCATAATCGCCATCGCGGCACTGAGTGATCCACCCGCTAAATCGGCAATTTGAAAATTACCTAACACAGGCGCGCCATGAGCTTCACCCATTTGCTCCAAAACACCGGCTGTCGCGCAGTAGTTCATGTCATGTCCAGCTTTTTCCGCCCACGGACCTGTTTGGCCATAACCAGAAATAGAACACACGACGATCTTTGGATTAATTGCCTTAAGGGCTTCATACGAAAGACCAAGACGCGTCATAACGCCGGGGCGAAAGCTTTCGAGCAGAATATCGGTTTTTTCGACCAAACGAAGGAGCAAGGCATGCCCTTCGGCGTTACTAATATCCAAACTAATGGATTCTTTACCACGATTTAAAATATGAAATGCAGGGCTTACCATGCCCTTCGGCATTCCCATAAAACGGGTGTAGTCACCGGCTTTGGTGTCTTCCACTTTGATCACTCGAGCACCCATATCGCGTAAGTGCATGGAGCACATAGGTCCGGGTAACAGGCGCGACAAATCGAGAACAGTCATCCCTTCTAAAGGTAAAGCCATAGTGCCTTCCTAATTCTTGTTATTTGCATTCGAAGACGGTTCGTTTAGAGACACCATCCTGATAAGTTACCTTAACGTAACTCAAGTTACCTTAAGGAAAAACTGAGAGCAAGGTGCAAATCATGCACACCAATGACAGATTAGCACCGACAAATAACTTGAAAGGAAATAGAGGTGAACAGGTCAGGTATTAGGAATGACCTGCCATAAAAGCTTTAAATTCGGCCTCAGGATCGAGATTCAGTAGCCGCAAATCGTCTTGCGCTGATAACTCTACCGCGCGTAATTCATTAATAGTTGCTTCGAGATCGCGTCGTTGAGCTTCGAGTTCGTGCAAACGCTGACGACACTTCTGCATCATGCTTAATAAACGCTCAGGGTTGGTACGATCTGCATCGTATAGATCAAGATAGGCTTTTGTGGCTTCTAAAGAAAAACCCAAGCGCTTAGAACGCAATACAATTTTTAGACGGGCGCGCTGGCGATGATCATAAATCATGGCACGACCAACTCGGCGAGAACGGATCAAGCCTTTCGATTCGTACAGGCGAATGGCCCTAGGAGTGATGCCAAATTCAGTGGCAAGGTGTGCGACGGTATAATAATCGTCTGAACTGTTGAGGTCGGTCATACCCATCTACACTGTCATAAAGGCGTCATCATATCATTAGCGACTCCATTCCTCAGCACCTGATCGCACAAAGGCGACACTCCCTCTGCTCATTCCTGTTAATCCATCAATTCAACGCTGATGTCTCTTGGGATTCTGTCCTATAATGTTTTCACTTCTACTTATCTCACCTTCTTTTCTATTTGCAATTCGTTACTCATACCAAAGCGACGGCTTCGACGTCCAAGTTCAAAATGGTAAAAACTTGGCAAGAAAGATAGAGGAGAACCTAATTTATCAGCCTTAAAGTATCAAAGGAGTTCGACTATGAACCTTCAAGATAAAGTCGTAGCAATTACTGGAGGAGGCCAAGGTCTTGGCCGCTCAATGGCCGTATATTTAGCGCATAAAGGCGCTCAAATCGCGATCATCGACCTAAGCCAAGAACACATGGATGAAACCAAGCGCCAAGTTGAAGCCGCCGGCAGTAAAGCCTGCACATACTTGTGTAACGTTGCCAACGAGGAGCAGGTAGAGGAAACCTTCGATGCCATTATCGGCCAAATGGGTGGTTTGCACGGATTAGTCAACAACGCCGGTATTTTGCGCGATGGTTTGCTGGTTAAGGTAAAGGATGGCGAAATTACTAAAATGACACTGGCGCAATGGCAAGCAGTCATCGACGTGAACTTAACCGGTGTGTTTTTGTGTGGTCGTGAAGCAGCGATTCGCATGATTAAGCACGGTGAGGGTGGCTGTATCATCAATATTTCCAGCATTTCGCGCTCGGGGAATATGGGCCAAACCAACTACTCTGCCGCCAAAGCGGGTGTAGCCACCATGGCGGTATCATGGGCTAAAGAACTCGCTCGGTACGGTATTCGCGCCAACGCTATTGCTCCAGGTTTTATCGCAACTGAGATGACTTCTAGCATGAAACCAGAAGCCCTCGAAAAAATGACCGCTGGTATTCCATTAAAACGCATGGGGCAACCGGAAGACATCGCTAATGCGGTCGCTTTCCTATTGGAAAACGATTACATGTCAGGTCGTGTTGTTGAAGTTGACGGCGGCTTACGCCTGTAGTTTCCGCAGTCATTGGGTAGTATGAGAGGCCGATCTCGGCTACCCAATGGATTCATTCGCGCATGCCCCAAGACCAATCAAATACTTTCTTAACTGCCGAACAGCACTTGTACGCAGCGCTGGCGCTTATCCCCTATGGCAGTGTTACCAGCTACGGACGTCTAGCAGCGATGGCGGGATATCCCGGTCGAGCACGTTGGGTGGGAAAAGTTCTCAGTCAATTACCTGCAGACAGCCAACTTCCATGGCATCGTGTCATTAATGCCCAAGGCAATATATCCTTCCCTGCGAACAGTGATGCGGCCCTACGCCAGAGCACCCGACTATTGGCAGAAGGGATCGCCGTTCGCAATGGCAAAAAAGTCTTAGCCAAACTAATGTGAGATTCTACACGCTTGTTCAGAGTCGAGTGACGACAAGTGCTGTCAGATTCGGACACTGCCATAAATGTCGTAACTAACTGGTACTTGTGCCATTTGAATTTGTCGCCGTTAAAACGAGCGAAATTAGTCCATACTAGGTTCCGCAAGGCCGTCAAACGCAGCCTATGAAAACAACCCATCGACATTAAAATCTCTTTAAAATCAATAAGTTAATGGTTAAAGACTGAAAAACCCAAAGCAACTATTTAAACTTATAAAATGTAACACTAAAGGCCAACGAAACAGCCATTTAAGCCATAAAACGGCTGACGATCGCGATGCGGCGCTATCACACAGCCCCGCCATAAGAATGGATTCATATCAAACTTTCACCTAACTTTGTCATGGGATCACCTGTTAACTCTTGCGGTTTTACGACAAAGTACTCGTAATGAGCGCGAACGCCTCTCAAATTACAAAAACAACGTCGATACCAGGAAACCTTCCATGTCTAAAGAATATTTTGACGTACTTATTATTGGTGCTGGCTTGTCCGGTATCGGAACAGCATGTCACCTAAAGAAAGAAGCCGCGGGTAAGACATTCGCTATCCTTGAAGGCCGAACAGCGATTGGTGGTACTTGGGATCTATTCCGTTACCCTGGCATTCGTTCTGATTCCGACATGTTCACCTTGGGCTACGAATTTAAGCCTTGGACGCAACGCAAAGGTATTGCCGACGGTGAAGACATTCGCAATTACATTCGCGAAGCCGCTGCAGATTATAATATCGAGCCCCATATTCGTTACAGCCATAAAGTAAAAAGCGCTGCATGGTCAACCAAAGATGCTCAATGGACTGTCGATGTTGAACTAAGCGACACCGGCGAAACAAAACAGTACGTTTGTAGTTTCTTCATTAGCTGTACCGGTTACTACAACTACGATCAGGGCTTTACGCCAGATTTTGAAGGCCGCGACGACTATAAAGGTCAGGTACTACATCCGCAGTTTTGGCCTGAAAACCTAGACTATCAAGACAAAAAAGTTGTGGTTATCGGCTCTGGCGCGACGGCAGTAACACTCGTTCCTGCGATGACAGATAAAGCACAAAAAGTGACTATGCTGCAGCGTTCACCGTCTTATGTATTGTCGGTACCGCAAGAAGACATCATGGTTAATGGTTTGCGTAAAATTTTGCCAGAATCATGGGTGTATCGCATTATTCGTGGTCGTAACGTTTCGATTACTTTGGGCATTTATAAATTCTGCAAAGCCTTTCCAGGTGCCGCTCGTAATCTTTTACAAGGCATGATCAAGCGTCAGCTACCGGCTGATTTTGATATGTCTCACTTCACTCCTAAATACAATCCTTGGGATGAACGTCTATGCGCAGTACCTAATGGCGATATGTTTAAAGCCATTAAAAAAGGGAAAGCGGACGTGGTGACCGACCATATTGATCGTTTCACTGAGAAAGGCATCCTGCTCAAGTCTGGTAAAGAATTAGAAGCCGACATCATCGTTACCGCGACGGGCTTACAAGTGCAAATGCTGGGTAACATGAAACTGACGATGGATGGCGAGCCGCTAAGCATTGCTGATAAAATGAGTTTCCGTGGCGCTATGTTCGAAGATGTTCCAAACTTCAGCATGGTATTCGGTTATACCAACGCTTCTTGGACACTTAAAGCAGACTTAATCGCAAGCTGGGTTTGCGGTTTAATGAAGCACATGGATGACAAAGGCCTACGCCAAGTAACCCCTCGCAACTATGACAATAGCATGGAAAAAGTGTCATTTATTGAGATGCAATCAGGTTACATTGAACGTATCCGTAATACGATTCCGCGTCAGGGCACCAAGAAACCTTGGAAGCTTTATCAAAACTACATGCTCGACATGGCGTCTTTGAAATTAAGCAGCTTTGAAGAAGAGACGTTGGAATATTCCAACCCGATACAAACGTCAGAACCTAAAATGGCGTAACTGTCAAAACAGTTGCCCCATAAAAAAACGGCCCTCGTGGCCGTTTTTTTATGCATATTATTCGCGCTTTAACTCTTTTTCATTCTACTTTAAATTGCGTAACGCGCTGCGTTAAAGCGTCCGTAATCGCTTGTGTTTTACGCACTGCCTCCACTGTACCTTCGGCATTAATCGACGTTTGCTCACCGCTATCACGGATGGCACCTAGGTTATGTTGTAAATCATCCGAGGCACGTTTCTGCTGATTAGCAGTCACGACGATGGCACTGGTTTTACCTTGAATATCCCCCATGCTGAGCTGAATTTCAGCCAAGGTCATACTTACTTGAGCTGAATTTTTCACCGTTGTATCGACCATATTGCGATTTACTTGCATGGTGTCCACGGCACTCACAATGTTTTGCTGTACATCGCTAATCAAGCCTTCAATTTCCCGTGCCGACCCTTGCGTGCGACTCGCTAATGTACGCACTTCATCAGCAACAACGGCAAAACCACGCCCCTGTTCACCCGCTCTTGCCGCCTCAATCGCTGCATTCAATGCCAGTAAATTGGTTTGCTCTGCAATACCTTTAATAGTTTCTAAGATACTGCTGATACTTGATGAATTTTCCGCTAAACGATTTACCGCTTCCATAGAGTTAGCCATTTCATCCGACAAGCGTCGCACCTCGTCCATTACTCGAGTAACTACCTGCCCTGCTTGATCCGATTTCTTTTGACCTTCTAGTGCTGCTGATTCCGCTTCTGCTGCCAAACTCGTTACTGCAGCAGCTCCTTTTGCGACTTCACTAATAATCACTGAGACTTGATTGGTTTGTTCCAACTGATTAGCAACTGCCAAACGATTTCTATTAGCAATTTCTTCCACTTGATTAACGTTTGAACTAACCGATGCAGATGAATCTCTTACGGCGGTAAGGGTCACTCGAATATTTTGTACCATACCGTTAAAGGAGTCTCGCAACTGCCCCATTTCATCACGGCCATGGAAGCGAATTTCATGGGTTAAATCACCATGTGCAATATCACCCGCAGTTTTGGCAAAGCGCTTAATCGTAAAGCGAATCGACATAAAGAAAGCAAGATACAAATATACAATAATCGATAATGCCGTCAGCAATACAAACACTAAAATTGTAATGCGCTTTTCTTGAGCCAAATAACGTTTATTCAACGTATTTTTAATCATAGGAAACACGAGGTCTTCAATGCTACTCAAAGCGACGATCTTATCCTTATAGTGCTTATGAAAATCTTGCCACTTCATTTCTACCGATGCAGCGCCAATTATTTCCTCGTCAAGTACAACTCGTATATCCGTCAATGCTGCTTTGGCTGCTTGTGCTGCCGTTATCAGATCTTGATTTTTAGTTGCTTCAGCCGATACGATAATTAAATCAACATCGGGTCCAGCAGCTAACAATTTGTCGTAAACCGCATTCATCAAATCGTAAGTCGCGGACTGCAGATATTGTTCAACGAAGGAAAACACACCACTGGCATGTCCTAAACCAGCCGCACGTTCAACTTGCGGTAAATCGGCTAATAAAATTCCCGTTAAGCGCTGAATACCAATATCACTATCCAATGAAATACCGGCGGATTGGCTGTACTGCTTAGCAATTAAATAGATTTCATCAATAACAATTTGAAAGTAATTAAACTGATCTAAAAAAGTAGGTTGACGATATTCGCCAATTACACTGAAGCGCGGTAAAAACTTAGCACGCCATTCTTCAAGCGAGGTTTGCAGATCCACATCGTCAACGCTAGAAATTAATTCTGCAGTCCGCTTGGGAATACTTTCTAGCATAGCATTCGCAGTTAGCTTCAAATCGTCGTCGAGTTGGAAACCAGTTACTGCGGCAAGATCGCGGGTATCTTCTAAAAAGTGCGCAAAATCCAACAAGCGCCGAACGTCGTCAACACCATTCAGCTCTTGCTCGGTCTTTTTCAATGATTCAAAAGCGGCCAGAAATACTTGTCCACTGAGAACTACCAAAGGCACCATGAACAAAAAACTAATTAGTCCAAACTTGGCAGCATAATTTAACTGCCCCATAAACTTGATGCCCGGCCACATCAGCGATCTAAACATAGTGATCACACCCTTAATTCATATCTAAGACCAAAGGAAAATTACATAAGCAGGGTTCTCATGTCTTCGAGATAACCCACGACGCATTGGCCAAATCTAGCGGCCTCAGCCCCATCTACGACGCGATGATCATAAGAAAGGGACAACGGCAACATCAGCCTTGGTTGGAAGCTGGTTCCATCCCAGACCGGTTTCATTTCGGCTTTGGACAAACCCAATATTGCCACCTCAGGTGGGTTAACAATCGGCGTAAATGCCGTCCCACCAATACCACCCAAACTAGACAAACTGAAACAACCACCCTGCATCTCTGTTAAGGGTAGCTTACCTAAACGGGCTAGCTCAGCTTTGTTACTCAGTTCTTGTGTGATTTCTGTAACCGTTTTGCCATTAACATTACGAATTACAGGGACAAGCAAGCCTTTAGGTGTATCTACGGCAACACCGATATGAATATACTGCTTTAAAATCAACGACTCACCGTCTTCGGCTAATGACGAATTAAAGGTAGGAAACTCCTCTAACGCTCGCGCAATGGCTTTCAATACAAAGGGAACGATGGAGTAGCGCATCCCCTGTTTGTTGGTTTCGTTTTGCGCCTTACGGAAAGCTTCAAGGCTGGTGATATCCGCTTGATCGAATTGCGTGACTTGCGGCACGTTCAACGACGCAATTGTCATCGCTTTTGCAGTTGCGCGTTTAATTCCATTCAAAGGTTCAGTGGTTACAGGCCCAAATTTAGCGAAGTCCACTTTCGGGACAGGTGGGATGCCTGCCCCTCCGCCTACCGCTGCCACACCACTCACGCGTTCCTTAACAAAGGCTTGAATATCTTCTTTCAAGATTCGATGTTTTGGACCTGTGCCTTTTAACTTGCCTAAATCAACACCAAATTCACGAGCGAGTTTGCGCACAGATGGCCCTGCATGAACCACTGCTGAACTCACATGATCGTCTACAGCCTTTACAGGCGCGATAACTGACTGTGCGATATTGGTTTTAGTTTTGCTCTCGCTGGCAGCCACGCTAGGAGCCGTCGTCGCGGCTTTCAGTGTCGGTGCCGCCGCCGTTACGGTCATGCGCACCATTGCATCACCTTGGCTAAGCTTATCGCCCAATTTCACCAACACTTCTTCGATATGGCCAGCAACGCCAGCAGGAATTTCCATGCTGGCTTTATCCGATTCAAGAACAACGACCGCTTGCTCATCGTTAATGTCATCACCCGCGCGTACCAGCACTTCGATGACCTCAACGCCTTCAGCACCGCCCAGATCAGGCACAACAATGGTTTGGACCTCTGACGTTGAAGCTGCAGGAGCGCTACTTATAGCAACCACCGACTCAAGCTCGGGGCTACTTTGCTCTTTAGCCGGCTCAGATGGCGTAGCTTGATCCGATGGCGTAGCTTCTGCACTTGCCGTACCGGTATCTAACTCAATAAAGACATCGCCCTCGCTGACTTTATCGCCCAATGCGACACTAATAGCCGTCACGGTTCCGGCAAATTCAGACGGAATTTCCATGCTGGCTTTATCGGTTTCCAATACGATCAGTGCTTGTTCTACATCAACCTGATCGCCTACTTTTACCAAAATCTCGATCACCTCGACCTGACTGGCACCACCTAGGTCTGGGATTTTTACAGTTGTCATAATGCTTTATCCTTAGCTATACAGCGGATCTGGTTTGCTCGCATCAATACCTAGCTCTTCTCGCCAAGATTCGAGTTCTGTTAAATCCAGCTGTTGCAATCGACACAACTCATAACCCGCTGACCATGCGACATGCTGCCAATTCACTTCGAAGAACTGACGTAAATTTTCGCGTGAGTCACTGCGACCAAAACCATCCGTTCCGAGGGTTTTATAGGTACGACCTGCAGGAATAAATGGGCGTATTTGTTCGGCATAAGACTTCATATGATCGGTAGCCGCAACAATCGGCCCTGCCGTTGTTTGCAATTGCAGAGTGACATAAGCTTCACGACGACGCTCACCTGCAGACAACATAGTTTCACGCTCGCAATCCAAACCATCACGACGCAATTCATTAAATGACGTCACACTCCAAACATCGGCACTGATGCCTTTGTCAGCAAGCCAAACCGCGGCTTTTTCGACTTCGCGTAAAATCGCACCACTACCCAAGAGTTGTACTTTTTTATCACTTTGATTAGTGGATTCTCGTAGACGATAAATACCTCGACGAATACCCTCTTCTACGCCCTCAGGCATGGCTGGATGAACGTAGTTTTCGTTCAAGCTGGTGATGTAATAGAAGACTTTTTCTTTCTTCTCGTACATACGTTTTAAGCCATCTTGAATGATCACAGCCAGCTCGTAGGCGTAAGTAGGATCGTAAGAAATGCAGTTAGGAATAGTGGAAGCCAAAATATGACTGTGACCATCCTGATGCTGTAAACCTTCTCCGTTTAACGTCGTTCGACCTGACGTTGCGCCAATTAAAAAGCCTTGGCACTGCATATCACCCGCAGCCCACGCCAAATCGCCAATGCGCTGAAAACCGAACATGGAGTAATAGATATAAAACGGGATCATGGCCAAGCCATTCGTGCTGTACGAGCTGGCTGCTGCCATCCATGCGGCAAAAGCACCCGCTTCGTTGATACCTTCTTCTAGAATTCGGCCTTTTTTATCTTCGCGGTAATACATAACCTGGCCTTGATCGACCGGTTCGTATAATTGCCCTTCCGACGAATAAATGCCCATTTGGCGGAATAAACCTTCCATACCAAAGGTTCGCGCCTCATCAGGCACAATAGGCACGACACGATCCCCCATGCTTTTATCGCGCACTAACTGCGACATAATGCGCACAAACGCCATGGTCGTAGAGATCTCACGCTCACCCGAACCTTCTAATTGCGAACTAAAAAATGAGACATCAGGTGCAGTTAATGCGGTCCAATTTTCGGTGCGCTGGGGTAAATAACCGCCGAGTTTTTCGCGCTGCTTACGCATATAGGTTAATTCAGGGCTATCTGCCGGAGGACGATAAAATGGCAAATGTTCCAAATCTTCATCACGAATAGGAATATCAAAGCGATCACGGAACGCTTTTAAACCTTCGACATCCAACTTTTTAACCGAGTGCGCTTGGTTCTGCCCTTCCGCCTCAATACCCATACCGTAACCTTTAACGGTATGGGCCAAAATAACCGTCGGCTGACCCGTATGATTTACCGCTGCATGATAAGCCGCGTAGACTTTATAAGGATCGTGACCACCACGATTTAATTTATAAATATCTTCATCCGACAAGTCTTTGATTAATTCTTTTAGCTCAGGATATTTTTCGAAAAAATGCTCGCGGGTGTATTTACCACCCTTAGCTTTGTAGTTTTGATATTCACCATCGACGGTTTCATCCATGCGCTTTTGCAATAACCCTTTACGGTCTTTTGCAAGTAAAGGATCCCAGTGACGACCCCAAACCACCTTAATGACGTTCCAGCCAGCGCCACGGAACTGGCTTTCTAATTCTTGGATAATTTTACCGTTACCACGCACAGGGCCATCTAGACGCTGTAAATTGCAGTTAACAACAAAGATAAGGTTTTCGAGCTTTTCGCGCCCTGCCAAACCAATAGCACCTAAGGTTTCTGGCTCATCACATTCGCCATCACCCAAGAATGCCCACACTTTTCGACCCTTGCGTGGTACTAACTCTCGTGCGGACAAATAACGCATAAAGTGCGCTTGATAAATTGCCTGCAACGGTCCCAGCCCCATAGAAACTGTCGGGAATTGCCAATAATCCGGCATCAACTTAGGGTGTGGATAAGACGACAAACCGGGCGCTAACGCTTCACGACGAAAGCGTTCCAAATCCGCCTCTTGGAAACGGCCTTCTAAATAGGTACGCGCGTAGATCCCCGGAGAAACATGGCCTTGATAATAAATTAAATCCCCTAATGGCGATTGCTCACTGGTTGGATTTGGTGCGCGGAAGAAGTGATTAAATGCGACATCATATAGCGTGGCACTCGAGGCAAAACTGGAAATATGGCCACCTAGGTCACCAGCACCTTCTTTGTTGGCGCGCATTACCATCGCTAACGCATTCCAACGCACGAGCGAACGAATACGTCGCTCCATAAACAAATCCCCTGGCATAGGGGCTTCATTCTCTGGCGAAATCGTATTGCGATAGGGAGTATTCAATGCATAAGGTAGGGGCATTCCATCACGTGTGGCCCGCTCGGCAATGCGTTCGATTAAGAAATGCGCACGCTCAACACCTTCTGCGCGAATTACGGAATGAATGGCATCAACCCATTCTTTTGTCTCTTGTGGGTCGGTATCATTCGTGAACAACTGGTCATCCATCATTTTGGCTCCTGACTTGGGGCATAGTCCTTCACCCAGTATAGTTAACCTCTGTACAAACACTCATACGACTTTGGAAAAACCTATGAATTCCGTCTCAAATTCCGCTAACGATGCCGAGCGCCACCAACGAAAAATGGAAAAACAGAAAGCTAAAGTAGATGCGGCCATCGAACGCGCTCAAGAAGAGCGAGGGGTCGTCATCGTGCTTACTGGCACCGGTAAGGGTAAAAGTAGCTCTGGTTTTGGCACTGTGATTCGTACTCTTGGTCATGGTTATCATGCCGGTATCGTACAGTTCATTAAAGGCACTTGGGATTGCGGCGAGATTAAAATTTTAAAATCACTACCCAATCTACGACATGAAGTTATGGGATCTGGTTTCACTTGGAACACCCAAGATAAAGAAAAAGATCAACAAGCCTTCGATCAGGCATGGCCATTAGCACTCGAAATGTTGAATGACGATAACCTGCGTACCGTCATGCTTGATGAGATTACTTATATGTTGGCCTATGGCCACCTGCAATGGGAAGATTTAAAAGTTGCTTTAGAAAATCGTCCAAAACACCAGAATGTTATCCTAACAGGCCGAGGCGCGCCGACGGCATTACGTGATTTCGCTGACACGCTCACAGACATGAAGATGGAGAAGCACGCATTCAAAGCGGGCGTTAAAGCTCAAGCTGGTATTGAGTGGTAACGGAATAAATACTGAAGCAATAGTTATAAACTAACGAATCAATTCTAACTATCAATTGTCTCTATGGTTAATTCATACCTATAGTTGCAAGCACTCGTGTTTTGGTCAGCGCCCTGTACGTTAGCGAGGTTAAGCAACGAGAGGGCCGTTAGGAGAGGTAGACAAGATGAATCATGCTACGACACCACCGACTAATCAGCCGAGTTGGGCCGCTATTCTTTGGCAGCATGCGCTGCAACACCCCACTGTCGCGGCCGGTTTGCTTGCTGCACTCTTGTTGGTCATAGGCTTAATTACTCAAAGCCTCGTACATATATCCGTCGAGCCAGATGCGCGCTTTGTGCAATATGCGCTACTGGGCGGGCTGGCTGGCTTGGTCGCCACCTCGTTGGGCGCCCTCCCCGCGCTGGTATTACGCAATATTCCCCGTGCGGTTGAAGACAGTATGCTCGGATTTGCCGCTGGCATGATGTTAGCGGCAGCATCCTTTTCATTATTATTACCGGGCATCGAAGCCGGTACTGAGATAATGGAAAGCGCCTCAAAGGGTGGCTTACTCGTAGTATTCGGCATGGCAATGGGCGCACTACTTATGCTGGGACTCGATGAATTCACGCCCCATGAGCATGAAAAAACTGGGCCTTGTGGCCCTGGTCACGAACGTTGCGATCGAGCTTGGTTGTTCGTGTTCGCCATTGCCTTGCACAACTTGCCAGAAGGTATGGCTGTGGGCGTGAGCTTCGCGAATGGTGATTTGAGTGTCGGCCTTCCCCTAGCGACCGCCATCGCGTTGCAAGATATTCCCGAGGGCTTAGCCGTTGCCTTAACGCTTAGAGCGGCTGGGTTTTCAAATGTTTTGGCCGTAGCAGTGGCTGCAGGCAGTGGTATATTAGAGCCCTTAGGCGCTTTGATCGGTGTCGGTTTGGGTGGCGGTTTGCTCATCGCCTACCCAATTGGCTTAGGTTTAGCCGCAGGTGCCATGATTTTTGTGGTATCCCACGAAGTCATTCCAGAAACCCACCGCAACGGCCATCAAACCGTGGCAACCATGGGTCTAATGGCTGGTTTTGCTCTGATGATGGTATTGGATACGGCGCTAGGCTAATAACATAAAACGCTATTCTTTGGCGGCCAGATGCTTTCGAGCAGTCGCCAAATGGTCACATAATTGTTGTGTACCTTGTAAAAATCTTGATGTTGGCCGGTGAAATAAATCTGGGTGAATATGAAATAAATTAGCGTATTTAACCGCATTTAGTTTTGGGAATTGCTTCCAGTCATCCAGCCATTCAGGGCGACTTTCTCCCATACCGCTAGCAACAATTACATCAGGATCGGCAACAAGCACAGTTTCCATATTGATATGCGGCGCGCGAATATCGAGGTCTGCAAAGACATTGCTACCACCACAAAGATCAATCGCCTGAGAAATAAACGTATCACCATTTTGAGTAATCAGTGGTTGATTCCAAACTTGATAAAACACACGTACTCGTGCGGACTGTTGATAAGTACGTTGTAATTTATCCACTTGCTGTCGCAACACCTGAGCAGCTATGGCCCCGCTCTCCTTATGACCCGTAAGTATCCCTAAGCGCTCTAAATTAACAGCGATGCCATCGAACGTTACTGGGTCAGATACAAATAATGGTACTCCCAGCGCTGTAAGCTTCTGCAGTTCTCTATTGGGATTTCCCTCCGGCCAAGCTAGAACGATATCGGGCTGCAAGGCTAAAATAGCCTCAATATTCATACCGCTATAACCACCAATGCGAGGGATTTTTTTTGCCGCTTCAGGATAGTCGGAATAATCCACGGCTCCAACGATGAGATCCCCAGCCCCCACTTCGAACAGTAATTCAGTACCGTGTGGCATCAAACTCACTATACGTTTAACTGGGCCTGAAAAATGATGCTCCACACCCGCATCATCAATCAAATCAAATGACTCTGAGCTTTGCGCCAGCGTAAAACTGGCATTGAAGCAGCAACAAAGAAGAATAAATACGAACCGTGTTTTCACGAAAGCTATTCCAAACTAGAAATCAGGCTAAATAATGCGGCATTGGCGGTCATCTGACATACAATAGCGCTTAAATTGATCTCGTTAAGTGTACCAGATGCCAAAGCTCGACTCCCCGTTAACTCCACCAATGAAACAACTCAATGGCACCTTGATGGTTCAAGGAACCACTTCGGATGCCGGTAAAAGCACCTTAGTCTGCGCTTTGGGGAGAATCTGGAGTGATCTCGGCATTTCAGTCGTGCCTTTTAAACCACAAAATATGGCCTTGAACAGTGCCGTCACGGCTGATGGTGGAGAAATAGGCCGTGCTCAGGCACTGCAAGCACAAGCCTGTCGCTTAGCCCCGCACACCGATATGAATCCGGTACTACTAAAACCGAACAGCGATACTGGGGCTCAGGTGATTATTCAAGGTAAGGCCGTCGGAAATCTACCCGCAACGGATTACCACGCCTATAAGAAAACCGCGATGACGGCTGTGCTCGATTCCTATAAACGCCTGCAACAACAATACGCCAGCGTATTGGTTGAGGGCGCGGGTAGCCCTGCTGAAATTAATTTACGCGAAAATGATATCGCCAACATGGGCTTTGCGGAGGCTGTCAATTGCCCGGTTATTTTGATCGCCGATATTGATCGTGGTGGTGTATTTGCCCATTTAACCGGCACGCTTGATTGCCTTAGCGAGACCGAGCAAGCACGCGTTATCGGATTTGTGATTAATCGTTTTCGCGGTGACATCTCATTATTGCAATCTGGCCTAGATTGGTTAGAAGCAAAAACAGGTAAACCCGTACTCGCCGTTCTACCCTATTTACATGGCTTATATTTGGACGCTGAAGACGCTATTGATTCGCGTCAAACACTGAACAACCGCGAAGATAATGAGCAACGCCTGCGCGTCGTTATGCCCGTTTGGCCGCGCATTAGTAACCACACCGACGTCGATGCTTTGCGTCTGCACCCGCAAGTTGAATTAATTATGGTGGGGCCAGAACAAACCCCTCCCCCCGCCGATTTAATTATATTACCGGGATCAAAAAATACCCGTGCCGATTTGCATTGGCTGCAAACTCAACCGGGAAAATGGCCAGACGCTATCGCCCGCCATCTTCGTTACGGCGGCAAAATACTAGGAATCTGCGGTGGCATGCAAATGCTGGGAAACAGCATTAGCGACCCATTAGGTATTGAGAGTACTTCTGGCAATAGTATTGGCTTAGGTTATCTCAATATGAGTACTGAACTACTTGCCGATAAAACACTACGCCAAGTTACTGGCGAACTGACATTGGCGAACCAAGATCCTACGCCAATCTCTGGTTACGAAATTCATGCGGGCATCAGTGAATGCACGGAACTCGTGGTTATTCGTGATAGCGAAGGTAACCCCGGCGGATATTTAAATCAGGATGGTAATGTCTTAGGCACATACTGGCATGGCCTACTCGATACCCCAGCGGCATTAAGCAGTATTTTACAGTGGGCCGGGCTAGGAAAGGTTGAAGTAGTCGATTTCAATTCGATCCGTGAGCAACAGCTAGACCGTTTAGCCCAAGCCACCAGCGAAGCTTTTGTGTGGCCGAAACTAGACACTGCATTAGCCGATTTTTACCAACAACGGCCTTGGTTAAATCGCTAACGCGAGCGCAACTAACAAGATCGCCTCTTGAATTTCAATCGTTGCACCAAGCGTATCCCCAGTGCAGCCCTGTATCCGTTTTAGCATGGCTGCACGGGCCATTGCCGCCACGGTTAGCCATACAAGCAGTAATAAAATTGCACTTTTTGGCACTAACAATACCGTCAACAACGCCACTATTATGAGAGTAACCCAGACTCGTATTGGTGTTACTCCCGCCAATAAATTTTTTCCTAATCCTGCTTCACGTACATACGGCGTTGTCGCCAAAACACCGATAACAACGGCTCGCGCGAGTATCGGAACAATAGCAATGCTGGCAAATACCGGCCACCATGATGTACCGCTTAGCATTGGCTGCAATAACGCCTGAAATAACGCCTCCAGTGCGGCCCATTTAATTAACAACACCAAGACGATTGCAATAACGCCCATAGGACCGCTTTGCGGATCTTTCATAATGGCCAATGTTTTATCGCGCTGACCTAAGCCCCCAACCCATGCATCAGCGCTGTCGGCTAGGCCATCCAAATGCAAACCACCACTAAGATATGTCCATAGAGTTAATACTAATGCAGCAACTAAACCACTGTTGGCGTGAGGGTAAAAACCAATTAACACTCCGACGAATAAGCACAATAAGCCCCCAATAATGGCGCCCACCAGCGGATAAAAAATAACAGATAGTGCAGCGATCGATTCATCGTAGCGCTGAATTCTAGGCAAAGGTAAACGTGTTAAAAATGCCAATGACGTTAAGAAAGCCCACCACAATATCATTGTGATAAATCGCTATTGATTACCTGATTTAATTCAGAGCCATCAAGGGCTTCTAAACTGTACCAGTGTTCTTCAGTGCCGCTTTCAGCGACGGTGTGATCAATACGAATACGCATAAAACCGGCATAAGGAATGGCTAAACGATTCATTGCTTTAGGATCAAGTAAGAGTAGATATTGAGCCAACACCCGCATCACTCCACCATGGCTCACCACTAATAAATGCTCACCTTTATGAGCATTCAACAAACCGCTCCACGCCAATTTCACCCGCTGCTGTAAATCCGGTACGGGCTCACCATTTGGCGCACAGAAATTAAGCGGGTCTTGCCACAATTGTTGGGCTATAGCGATTTGCTCGGCCATGACATCGGCGATGAGTTTATCTTCCCAATCGCCGTAGTGTATCTCTTGCCAATTAGAATCCACCAATAAAGGAAGATTTAAGCGTTCAGATAGTTGCTTCGCACTCGAATGACATCGTTGCAGCGGCGAACTGATAATACGCGACCATTGGCTGGCAAAACGTTGTATCCGTTGTTCAAACTGCCAACGCCCGAGGGAGGTCAATTCATGATCGACACGGCCGCGAAAGACTTCGCCGCCTTGAGGTTCACCATGACGAATAATATCGATACGTGTCACAGTGTGAGCTTTTACTGACATTATTCTGCTTCAGATACTAAGTGTTGCCCAGAGACAGAAGCTTCAGCGAAAGTCGCCATTTCGTTATGCAATGCCAGTGCTTGCTTAACGATTGTCAGTGCCGTTGCCGCACCAGAGCCTTCACCTAAACGCATATTTAATTGCAATAAAGGTTCGGCATCTAATGCCTCTAATACACGTGCATGACCCGGTTCAGCTGATTGATGACCAAATAGCATCCAATCGCGCGCACCTTCATTCAATTGCACGGCTAACAAAGCTGCGGTACTGGCAATAAAACCATCGACCAAAATAGGAATGCCGCGTTGGGCCGCGCGAATATAGGCACCGGCGATGGCACCTAATTCGAAGCCACCCACTTGCTCTAACGCTTGTAAGGGGCTTTCTACAAATTCTTTTGCGCGACGCATCGACGCCGCTAATACTTGCTGTTTGTGGTGTAAGTTCTCACCCGTGACACCCGTACCAGGACCAACTAAAGCTGTAGCCGGTAAGTCTAAAATCATCGCCGCTAAACAGGTTGCTGCCGATGTATTGCCGATTCCCATTTCGCCAGCAATAAATAAATCGCTACCTACCTCTAGTTGGTCGATAATCTCTGCGCCAATATCTAAAGCCTGCTGCGCTTGCTCATTTGTCATTGCCGCTTGCAACGAAAAATCTTCTGTTCCAGCAGCAACAGGACGATGAATAACACCCTGAAGATATTCGCAAGGAATCGCCGTGCCGCAATTAACGACGGTTAAACCCATCTGATGAAAGCGCGCTAAGACAGAGATCGCAGCGCCACCGGCGATGAAGTTCTTCAACATTTCAACCGTCACCGCTTGCGGAAATGCCGACACGCCCTGCGCAACCACCCCGTGATCACCTGCAAAAACAACACACTGAGGCAATTGAATTTGTGGTTTAACTTGCCCTTGCCAAGCCGCGAATTTTATCGCGACCTCTTCTAGCATGCCTAATGACCCAGGAGGTTTAGTCAATTCGTTTTGACGCGCAAGTGCTCCCTGTTCACTGCGGAAATCAGGTATAGCAGTCGCATGCAGCCACCAAGGTGACGACGAACGGGAGGCAGAAGTCATAATTACCTAAATCTTTTTATTTCAGTACAAGGGGGAGTCCAGCAACTACCAGCGTAACATGACTGGCTTTTGCAGCAATGTCCTGATGAAGCCAACCTGATTCATCGACAAATCGCCGACTTAATTGACCCATAGGAACGATGCCCTGACCGACCTCATTTGACACCAATACGACCGGCTGCGCCAGTTGTTCTAAACAATCGATGAGTTTTTGCTTTTCGCTTTGCCAAATATCGTCGTCATCTAATAGGCAATTGGTTACCCACAGCGTTAAACAATCAACCAAAATGACGGCTTTGGGATCTTGTTTAGCTATTGCGATAAGAGCCTGCGATAAATGTATTGGCTCTTCGACACATAGCCATTCGTCGCTGCGTTCACGGCGATGGCGCTCAATCCGCTGCGCCATTTCGTCATCTCCCGCCTGCGCTGTAGCAACATAAACCACTGAGCATTTATCTCGGCGTGCAATGTCTGTTGCGGTTTTCTCAGCAAAGCGACTTTTACCCGAACGAGCACCACCTAAAATCAATTGTGTTGTTTTCATGTCACCTTTGCCGACTCGGGTCTACACTATAAAGCACACCATTTAAGGAAAATCCGGCAGAGGACACAAGCCCATGACCGTTCAAACTTCTGCAGATCAACGTATGGAACCCCGTTGGGTTCTAAAAAGTACCGTGAGCGTATTCCAAACGGATACTAAGGAATATCTCGGGTTACTCGTTAACTGCTCGACAGCAGGATTAATGCTGTCTACCTACCAACCCATGGAGCCGGGGGTAACAATTAACATCGATTTAGTCGATATTCCGCCCAATATCGATGGCCGCCGCACAGGACAGTGCACAGCGGAAGTCATGTGGAGCGATCAGTTAACCCCTAGCCTTTATGGCAGTGGCTGCCGTGTGATCGAAGCGACCGATATAATGCGCAGTATGATGAAGCAATACACCCACACCTAACAGTGTGCTTGTTGTTCTGCTACGCCTTAGGGGTATCATAAGAAAGATGTATCTCTTATGAAGCCCCTCGTTACTATGTTGCAATTTGGAATTGATCTAGGCGGAACCAAAACTGAAATTATCGCCCTAACAGCAACAGGCGAAACACTACTGCGCCGTCGCACCCCCACCCCCAGCCATGATTATCAAGCAATTGTCGACAACATTGTTTCCTTGGTGACCACTACAGCCAATGAGCTAAAGCAACCTTACACTTTAGGTATTGGAATTCCTGGAGCTGTTAGCCCCGTCACTGGGCGCATCAAAAATGCCAATACAGTCTGCCTGATTGGCGAAGACCTTGCCGGTGACATTGAAAAACGCCTTAACCATCCCGTGATCATTGCCAACGATGCTGATTGCTTTGCCTTGTCAGAAGCTACCGACGGTGCCGGAGCCGGTGCAAAAAGTGTATTTGCCGTCATTATTGGTACTGGTTGCGGCGGAGGTTGGGTTATTAATGGCGGATTAGTCAGCGGCCCAAATGCCATAGCTGGCGAATGGGGCCACAATCCCCTACCTTGGCGCACTGATCAAGACACACAAATAGACTGCTACTGCGGTCAAAAAGGGTGCTTAGAAACGCTGCTTTCGGGTCCTGGATTACGCCAACAAGCCTTGGCGGAAACCGGAATCGATCAAACTGCAGAAGCTTGGGCTAAAGCAGAAGCGACCGGCAACGTTCAAGCTGCAAAGGTATTGCGCGACCATCACCTTAGGTTAGCGAAAGCTTTGGCCGGCGTTATAAACACCCTTGATCCGCACGTTATTGTACTCGGCGGCGGTGTATCCAATCTGGCAGGAATATACGATACCGTACCCAAACTTTGGGGCGAATTTGTATTCTCAGATACGGTAGTAACACCGCTACGTAAAGCCGTTCATGGCGACTCTAGCGGAGTACGCGGAGCCGCTTGGTTAGGCGCTGCGCAAGCATAAACAAGATTGCGCAGACATATTTTCGAGGTTTAAAGAAGAACACCACCGACGGCAGCAATAGCAATAACCACCATCCAAATCGACACGGAGCGTAAATGCAGGCTATGCCATTCATCAAGGTCGCGGGCGGCTTCTGCGGCATTTTCATCCGCCTTATGCCAACGACGTTGTTCGCCATTAGCCGATAATGCACTGCTGGCGACATTAAAAAGTATATCCGCGCTGTGTGCATCTAACTGCCAAAGCTGCTGTCGCCATACCGGCAAGGCGCGCATAAAATTTCCTGCCAAGCCATAGGTTAAACCAAGCAGCCGCACCGGCCCCCACTCTAACCAGTGCAAGTATCGCCATGCTCTATCATCACATTCTTGCGCCCGTGCATACTGCACACTAAACCAAGCCAACAGTACGCCTGCGACATCCGCAACCATGTACCAAAACACCATTAAAAAGAAATATTCAAACCAGCGATGCAGCAGTGCTCGGATTACTTGCTCATTCATAGCACTAATATCGTCGGTGACCGTCACCTCGGGCACCGCTAAAAATTGCTCAGCACAATGGTATGCACCTTGGGTATCCCCCTCCCGCAAATCGTGACGATAATCATCGAGATGCTTACCGATACTGATATGCGACAACACGTATGTGAGTAACAAAATCTCTAATAAAACAGTGCCAAGTCCCCATGCCCAGTGCTCAGCCCAAAAGAAAGCTGCGCTAATAGCAACTGTCGGGACGATAACTACTAACGTGTAGCGCACATGCCGATGCACCCAAGCAAATTTAGGCAGTTTTCGACATAGCTGTAGCCATTTATTAAAGCTACGACTGCGGGTACTGCGTTGCGGTAATGGCAATCGCGCTTGCATCATCAAAACGATAAACACGATTAAAAATTTCATGGATAATTCCTAAAATCGCCTGATTAGAACGATGGTTAAATTCAAAAAGACCTCACTAACCTAACCAATATCTGCTCTGTATCTTAACCAATCAAACGCCGGACCCGGATCAGTTTTCCGGCCCGGAGCTATATGTTCATGGCCTGTAATCCTATCCATAGTGATCGCCGGATATTGGCATTGCACGGCTTTGGTTAAATCCGCCAAAACCTTGTATTGAGCATCTGTGTACGGAATATCATCGGTACCTTCAAGCTCTATACCTATAGAATAGTCGTTACAGTTGTCTCTGCCTGCAAAGCTCGATAATCCCGCATGCCAAGCTCTGTCGTTCATATTAACGAATTGCACCAACTTACCCGTGCGCTCAATCAAGAAATGACTCGATACTTGTAATTCTGCAATTTCGGCAAAGTACGGATGTTGATCAATCGATAATTCATTCTGAAAAAAACGCTGCACATAACCACCACCAAATTGCCCAGGCGGCAGACTGATATTGTGAATCACCAACAAAGAGATATCCGCACATGGGCGTGCCCCAAAATTTGGCGATGGCACCCATAAAGCTTCTCGGCAACGTCCTGCTTCAATCTTCATAACCGTTTGTATCTCTTAGGGTTTTCTAACACACGCTGAGCCGATATTGGGTGGACAATGGGGCTAATAGGCGTTTGGCATTGAGTCTGTGACTATATATAGTCGGGTCAGTTATTAAAAGAATCAGGAGAGCTGACATGTTGGAGTTGTTAAATACCGTCAATGGCTGGGCATGGGGACCACCAATGCTATTTTTAATCGCCTTGACGGGCATTTATCTAACGGTCGGTCTGAAAGCCTACCCCATCCTGCATTTAGGCAATGGCTTTAAACAGTTATGGCTGGGGCGACATAAGCACGGCGAAGGCGAAATATCAGGCTTTAACGCCTTAATGACCTCGCTTTCAGCCACGATAGGAACAGGGAACATTGCAGGCGTAGCCACCGCCATCGCGTTAGGCGGCCCCGGCGCCTTATTCTGGATGTGGATCATTGCCTTAATCGGCATGGCGACCAAATATTCCGAAGCGGTGTTGGCGGTGAATTTCCGCGAGAAGAACGAACAAGGCCACTATGTTGGTGGACCTATGTACTATATTCGCAACGGCTTAGGGCCAAAGTTCAAATGGCTAGCAGTTGTGTTTGCGTTTTTCGGTATGCTTGCCGGTTTCGGTATTGGTAACGGCACCCAAGCCAACTCAGTTGCTGACGTAGTCAGTCATTTCAACTTTGCTGGCGCCCCCATTCCAGAATGGTTTACCGGAGTGGTGGTCGCAGTGCTTGTGGGCTTGGTATTAATTGGTGGCATTCGCCGCATCTCAGATATTGCCGGTAAACTCGTGCCTTTTATGGCGATTAGTTACGTGCTCGCCGGCATTGTCTTGCTGATTATTTTTGCCGATCGCATTCCAACAGCTTTGGATCTGATTTTCACCCATGCTTTTGCCCCTATTTCAGCCGTCGGGGGATTTGCCGGTGCGACGGTATGGGCAGCCCTGCGTTATGGCGTTGCCCGCGGCGTTTTCTCCAACGAAGCGGGCTTAGGAAGCGCACCGATTGCACATGCTACGGCGACTACCGATAACCCAGTTCGCCAAGGCACGATTGCCATGCTGGGCACCTTCATCGACACCATCGTTATTTGCACTATTACCGGCTTAGTCATCGTCGCCTCCGGCGAATGGCAAAGTGGCGTATCAGGTGCCAACTTAACCACCGCCGCCTTCAGTGCAGGACTACCCGTCGTTGGCCAATACGTAGTAGGAATTGGATTGGCCGTCTTTGCCTTCACGACGATTATCGGTTGGTCTTTCTACGGCGAAAAATGCACCGAATACTTGTTTGGCCCAAAGTCGATTCCAGTATTTCGTATTGTTTGGGTACTGGCGATTCCCATTGGCGCCACCCAAGATCTTAATAATGCATGGCTGTTAGCAGATACCTTAAACGCCCTGATGGCGATTCCTAACTTAATTGCGCTCTTGTTGCTAAGCCCAGTGGTATTCAAATTAACTAAAGCCTTCTTGGCTAAACAAAAGTAAATACAACAGGCCTAGCGTCAGAAGAGCACCATCTTTCTAACGCTAGGCTCACTTCTTTAGCAATTTCCCTCACCAGCTTTAGGTTTTCAGCCCGCAAGGGTAGAATCAGCAGCCTACCGGCAAGCAACACCCGCCCATTGTTGAATGAACACCTTTTCGCCTGACGAGATATTCATGGATCTAAGCCAACACACCCAAGATATTCGCACCTCGGTTACCCGCGCCATCGAAGAAGATGTAGGCAGTGGCGATATCACCGCGCAATTAATTCCCGCAGAAAATATGGCACATGCACGTATCATCTCGCGTGAGCGCGCGGTCGTTGCAGGGCAAGCTTGGGTTAATGAAGTATTTCGTCAGGTTGACCCTGCGGTAAGCGTTATCTGGCGTGTCAGCGATGGCCAATGGGTACGCCCCAACCAAGTGCTATTTGAACTCAAAGGTTCTGCCCGCTCGCTGCTAACGGGTGAACGTTGCGCCCTCAATTTTTTACAAAGCCTATCGGGCACGGCGACCCTTTGCCGTCACTATGCTTCACTCGTAGAAGGTACCGGCGTGCGCTTGTTGGATACACGTAAAACCCTACCGGGTTTGCGCATTGCGCAAAAATACGCAGTGACCATTGGCGGCTGTTATAACCACCGTGTTGGTTTGTACGATGCATTCCTAATCAAAGAAAACCACATCATGGCCGCGGGCGGCATCAATAATGCCGTTACCCAAGCACACCAAATAGCGCCAGGCAAACCGGTGGAAGTCGAAGTGGAAACCATGCAACAGCTTGATCAAGCCATTGATGCTGGTGCTGATATCATCATGCTCGACAACTTCAATACCGATACCATGCGAGAAGCGGTTGAACATACCCGTAACAAAACCCAAGGCCGCGTAAAACTCGAAGCGTCTGGTGGAATTAACACCACGACATTGCGGAGCTATGCCGAAACCGGTGTGGATTTTATTTCCATTGGCGCACTGACTAAAGATTGTAAGGCCGTGGATTTGTCGATGAGGTTGATTGGTTAAAAACCCAGCGGAATAACGCATTCTGTATATAAACTGACCAATTTTGTCAGCATGTGCCCAAGCAATGATCAGAGTTGCCAAAAGAATTAAAAAACCCCTATAAAAATGTGATGTATGCCCGCAAACAGGGCTTGCAGCGTGCCTTTAAGCTTGGCACACTCTTCGCACAGTCATTAAAGAATGACCTGATTAGCCAGACGAACCGAAAGCCCTCCCGGCGATCAAACAGAACGGCCGATCAATCAATAAAAAATCTCAAATGAGAGTGGAGAGTTTCCTATGAAATTACAAAAAGGTTTTACCCTGATTGAATTGATGATCGTGATCGCGATCATCGGTATTTTGGCTTCTGTTGCGATTCCGCAGTATAAAACGTACACAACTCGTGCTAAGACCTCACCAGAGTTAGTTGGTGGCGTTCGTCCACTCCAACTTGCACTAGCAGAATATGCAGCAAGTGAACTGGCCTTACCTACAACAGCTACTCAACTGGTACAATGGCAACCAGGTGAAGTAAACAACTGTTTGGGTCTGGTCAAAAATGTTGCTTACACTTATACATCGGCAACAGCAGGCGTTATTACAGCGACTACCTACACTACTGGTGATACTCCTGCAGCTGGATGTGAAGGCGCTGGCGCTGCCGATAACGTAGAATTAAGCAATAAAACCTTAATTATTAACGTAACAGCCAATACCAATGGTGCTGTCTTTTTTGCTGTTGATACGGCAAGTACTGTTCCAGCCAAGTACTTCCCTAAAATCGGCGGCTAATATCGCTTAGATTAGGAAGGCCAAATAACCCCGCCTCTGTAAAGATGCGGGGTTATTTTTTGCCTATAATTTGGCTCTATTTACAGCAAGACTTGAAATAGAGGCCAGAATTGTCGGTTAGGTCTCACCCCTTGCCGATAATTTTTGAGTACAATCATGCTCCAGTCTGTATTATCAGCAGACTGCTATAAAAACTAATTTTTATAACCGAACTTAGCCCCGTATGGAGTGTTTTACATGGCGTTATTGACCGGCCTCCCTCGTCGTCTCGTTGAGCAACAACTTCTCAACCAAGCGCAAGCCGAAGAGATACTCGCCAGTTGTAAAAAAGAAAAACAAAGCTTTGTCACACTGGCTGTCGCGAAAAAATTAGTTAAAGCAAAAGAGCTTGCGGTTTTAGCGTCCGAAGAATTCGGCTTACCGCTATTAGACCTAGCAACATTTGACGGCGAATTGATGCCAAAAGAACTGGTCAGTTCTGAACTCATCGACAAGCACCGTGTGCTACCACTATTTGTTCGCGGTAACCGATTATTTGTAGCGCAAAGCGATCCATCGCAAATGATCGCTATCGACGAAATCAAGTTCAATACTGGCATGACGGTAGAAGCGATACTCGTTGAAGAAGATAAACTCAGCGTTGCCGTTGATCGTTTTCTATCCGCCAACGACAATACCTTGGGCGATCTCGATAGCGCGCTCGACGACATTGATTTAGATGACCCGAACGCCCGAGACAAAGAGGATGAACAAAATAGCAACGCCGGAGGCGATGACGCTCCTATCGTTCGCTTTGTAAATAAAATTTTATTAGACGCAATTAAATCCGGAGCATCCGATGTTCACTTTGAGCCCTACGAAAAACGCTACCGTGTACGGTATCGTACCGATGGTATTCTATTAGAGGTCTCCAGCCCTCCAGTGAATTTGACTGGTAAAATTGCGGCACGCCTAAAAGTTATGTCGCAAATGGATATTTCTGAGCGTCGTCTTCCTCAAGATGGTCGTATCAAGATGAAGCTTTCAAAAACGAAGGCCATCGACTTCCGCGTCAACACCTTGCCCACGTTGTGGGGCGAAAAAATCGTACTACGTATTCTTGATCCGTCTTCAGCTAAGCTAGGGATTGATGCTTTAGGCTATGAGCCAGAGCAAAAAGATTTGTACTTAAGTGCCTTGGCTAAACCACAAGGTATGATCTTAGTGACCGGGCCTACCGGTTCTGGCAAGACAGTTTCACTCTATACAGGCCTGAATATTTTAAACGTGGAAGGTACCAACATTTCCACCGCAGAAGATCCAGTAGAAATTAACTTAGAAGGTATCAACCAAGTTAACGTGAATGCCCGTGTCGGTCTCGACTTTGCTGCCGCGCTGCGATCCTTCTTACGCCAAGACCCGGATGTAGTCATGGTGGGTGAGATTCGCGATTTAGAAACGGCTCAGATAGCAATCAAAGCTGCACAAACGGGTCACTTAGTGCTGTCTACTCTACACACCAATAGTGCGGCCGAAACCCTAACTCGCTTGGCCAATATGGGGGTTCCGTCGTTTAATATTGCAACTTCAGTAAGCCTAATTATTGCCCAGCGTTTAGCTCGTCGCCTATGCGTGCAGTGTAAAGTACCCGCGGAAATCCCAGAGCACACATTAAAAGAAGTGGGCTTTACCGATGAATTGCTTGCAGACGCCGAAATATTTAAACCGGTAGGTTGTGAACACTGCAACCATGGCTACAAAGGCCGCGTCGGTATATATGAAGTCGTTCGCGTTACGGATGCAATATCGCGGATCATCATGGAAGGTGGTAACTCCATTGAAATATCGGATGCAGCTCGAAAAGAAGGATTTGCCGATTTGCGTACTTCGGCGCTTAAGAAAGTCGCTCAAGGCGTCACTAGCCTAGAAGAAGCAAACCGTGTGACAACCGACTGACGCTCTGTCACTATTAAGCCCTGAATGATGGAAGACAGAATCCTATGGCTAAACCAATAAAAACAACGACTTTCCAATGGGAAGGCACGAATCGCCGCGGACAAACCGTCAAGGGTGAGCTCAGCGGTCAAAACCCGGCAATGGTGAAGGCACAGCTGCGCAAACAAGGTGTCGAACCGAAAAAAATCAAGCGGCTATCGCAACCACTATTTGGCCTAGGTGGCGGTCCGGCGAAGAAACGTATCAAACCTGCTGATATCACCTTTTTTACACGCCAGATGGCCACCATGGTGAAAGCCGGCGTGCCATTAGTTCAGTCATTCGACATTGTTGCCGATGGAGTTGACAATATTTCCTTACGAGAAGTGATCTACGCCATTCGTGATTCAGTTTCAGCCGGTAACGATTTCGCCTCTGCTCTTAAACAGTACCCGCAATATTTTGATGACTTGACCTGCAACCTGATCGAATCGGGCGAGCAAGCGGGTGCGCTAGAATCCATGCTGGATAAAGTCGCTATCTATAAAGAAAAAACCGAAGAACTGAAAGCTAAAATCAAAAAAGCGCTTATGTACCCTATGATCACCTTATTGGTGGCATTTGGGGTAACCGCTATTCTATTAATCAAAGTCGTACCGACATTTGATGAAATGTTTAAAAGCTTTGGCGCTGAATTACCCGCGCCAACCCAGTTTATTGTGATGCTTTCCGACTGGATGCAGGCAAATTACCTATATGTCTTTGGTGGGCTAATTTTCCTTGTCGTTGCTTTTATGCAAGGGATGAAGAAATCACAGTCGTTTCGCGATAATGTAGAAACAACCATGTTGAAGGCACCTGTTTTTGGTGACTTGATAATGAAAGCGTCAGTTGCTCGTTACGCGCGCGTATTGTCGACAACTTTCGCGGCGGGCGTTCCCTTGGTTGAAGCCTTAGATTCCGTTGCAGGTGCCGTTGGCAACGTTGTATACCGCAATGCCGTATACAATATCCGTGATGAGGTCGCCTCTGGTCAGCAAATGCATTTCGCTATGCGCGCGACTAAGGTATTCCCGAACATGGTGGTACAAATGACCAGCATTGGTGAAGAGTCGGGTGCCCTTGATTCTATGCTAGATAAAGCAGCCAGCTACTATGAAGCGGAAGTTGATAACGCCGTAGACAATATGACCTCGTTACTTGAGCCAGCCATTATGGTGTTCTTAGGTGTTGTTATCGGCGGCATGATTGTCGCTATGTACTTGCCGATTTTTGCCATGGGCGATGCTATTTAATCTTATGTTTTCTAATGTATTTGCTGAACTGGCACTACTCAGCACACCTTGGCATATCGCCCTGGTGGCGCTGTTAAGCTTATTGGTCGGTAGTTTTTTAAACGTCGTTATCTTGCGTCTGCCGATTATGATGTTTCGTGGTTGGAAGCAAGAATGCCAATCATTAGAAGACGATTTACCCGATCATCCTGCATTGGCGGACTTAAATAAGCCCTTCAATTTAGTTAAGCCTGATTCCCACTGCCCTACTTGCCATGCGCCGGTAAAAGCTTGGCAAAATATCCCCGTAATTAGCTATATATTGCTGCGCGGTCGTTGTGGGAAATGCCAGACTAAAATCAGCCCAAGATATCCAGCCGTTGAAATAATTACCGCAATCATGAGTGCGGTGCTATTGGTGCAATTTCCATGGGGTTGGCCCTTAGCGGCTATGTTGGTATTTACATGGCTTCTCATCGCCATGTCAGTTATCGATATTGATCATCAAATACTACCCGACACTCTAACATTAGGCCTGCTATGGCTGGGGCTTTTGGTTAACACCCAAGGTCTATTTACAGATTTAACCTCCGCGGTTTACGGTGCGGCTGTTGGATACGGTTTGCTGTGGAGTATATTTTGGATATTCAAACTCTTAACAGGTAAAGATGGCATGGGGTTTGGCGACTTCAAGCTACTAGCGGCATTGGGCGCTTGGCTTGGCTTGAGTGCTATACCTGTCATTGTTTTGTTATCAAGTATCGTTGGGGCAGTCGTCGGTATTGCTGGGATCATTATTCTCGGTCGAGACCGCCAACTACCTATCCCATTTGGCCCATACTTAGCCATGGCTGGTTGGATTGCAGCACTATGGGGTGACCAAATCGTAGAGTGGTACTTAAGTACGCTTTAATGTCTAAAACTGTAACCCACACAATGGGCTAAGGTATGTATGTTAGTAGTCGGTTTAACGGGTGGAATTGGTAGCGGCAAAACGGCTGCCAGTGATTACTTTGCTTCGTTGGGCATCACGGTTGTTGATGCCGACGTCGTCGCCCGTGAGGTCGTAGAGCCACATCAACCGGCTTGGCAAGCAATCTCAGAACGCTACGGCAAGCAAGCCTTTCTCTGTGATCAATCACTTGATCGCGCATGGCTTAGAGCTAAGGTTTTTGGCGATCCGAATGAGCGCATATGGTTAGAACAACAAACCCATCCACGTATTCGTGAACGTTTAATTCAGCAATTACAAAATTCTAAATCGGCCTACGCCATTTTGGTATCACCACTATTATTCGAAAGCGGTCAAAGCGCCTTGGCGCAACGCACTTTATTAGTGGATGTTCCTACCGACATTCAGGTTACCCGTGCCAGTTCTCGTGATGGCAACGATGAGGAACAAATACTTCGTATAATTGCAGCTCAAATGAGTCGTGAAGATCGTCGTGCGAAAGCAACCGACATCGTTGATAATAGTACCGACTTAGGTAGCCTGTATCAGCAGCTACTACCGCTACATCAATACTATTTAGAACTTGCCAACGCGAGTTAACAGCCTAAATGCCTTGTTAAGAATCGAGAAACAGCTATGAAAGTAGATTGCCCAACCTGTAAAACGCCTGTGGAATGGAAACCTGAAAGCAAATTTCGTCCGTTCTGCTGTGAACGTTGTAAACTTATTGATCTTGGCGAATGGGCTAGCGAAGGTCACGCGATTCCAGGCAAGCCTGCCGATGAGGTTTTAATGTCTGAAGATTGGGATCAACTCAAGACTTTAAATTAATTCGGGATAAAAATGCTGTAATGCTTTGATAGGCACAAGCCAACACCTTGGTCGGCTAGTGCACCGAGGCAATTGCAGGCATAGCATTTAGTAAACGATCAAGCTTAGCGTGATCAACCGAATCTGAACAAAAAACATTGTCTACTTGCTCCAAGAATTCGCGCAACCCCTCGTCCATTCGCATGCCTTGGTTGAATATACGATTGGTATCAACAATGCCGGTTTCCATGATATTTTGTAAGGCTAACTCTTGACGCTCGTCCATTCCTAAGAACTGAATACTACTTTCAACGCCATCGGCCATTGTTTCGACGACATCAGCGATATCCTTCATCACACCTTTATACGAACTATCGACATCCTTCATCAGATCACGCATCTGTCCTGCCATACGTTTTACCAGCAAGCTCTCCATAGCGAGCGACTCTAAATTGTCCAATGCTTTTACTCGTGCATCCGCGCCCTGAAGTAGCGAAAACACATTATCTTTTATCGCTCCATACTTTTTATCATCGTTCATCGGCATATTCTTAACCAACAAAGAAACGCTGCCATAATTCATAATGGAACGACGTCCAAAATCTACGTAACGTCCTTTGTCTTTGCACTCTTGCAGCAGCACGGATTCCATTTCTTTCGCCATGCCATTGGCTTCCATATTTTTTACGGTGTGCCGTCCACGAATTTGCAAACTGCAATTAATACCGTAACTTTGCAGCGACTTAAATACGCGCATGCCAAGTTCATCAAGGTTGTCGCAGGTATTAACATCAAGCAAAAACTGAACGTTGACACCAAGATCCGAAGTATCTGACATGGCAATAAATGCCATTTCATTCGCTTGTTGAAGTTGCTGTTTGAGTTGATCATTTGCGACTTTATTGAAGATCACCCGCATCAAACGAGCCTGCAGCTCCGACATACTTTCCGAATTCACATAATCATCACAGCCGGCGTCATAATAGGCCATTTTGCTATCAAGTGCGGAATCACGGGCGAGTATCACAATTGGGGTATCAGCGACAGAAGGGGTATCTTTGAGCTGGCGACAAACATCAAGCCAGACGGGCTGCTGGTTATCGACGATGTTGAGCAAAACCAACTTGACGTCGTCTGCCGATACTTGCCGAATGCAATCATCGACAGATTCAACATGCTCAAGTTCGTATTGTTTTCCGAGCAAGCCAACTAACGAGTCGTTGTTTGCATCTCCCATCACCAAAACCTTATAGGTCATCGCCCTTAACTCCTGCAAATATCGCCTATCCAAAGGTTTAGTACAGGTTACAGACGATTACCATTGGTGGTTACATAACAACCCGAAAGTCATACTAAATGTAACAATAGCAGCGTACTTTTTTGGCAATTTAAGAAATAAGCATGAGGCATCTAGAGAAGCATCAGCTCTTTGGCACGATGTATCGCTTGAGTCCTACTTTTTGCCCCCAACTTCACATTAATTTTGCGAGCATGAGTCTTTACAGTATGTAGCGAGATGTAGAGCTGATCAGCAATTTCTTGGTTAGAAAAACCCATCGCCATTTGTCGTAATACATCTAACTCCCGATCACTTAAACTGGCCTGAGCGCTCAGTTCGGCTATTTTATCCGGATCTGGGCCTTGCAGTAGTCTGGCTAGATCAGGCAGCCACTGGTGCAGTTCAAGACCTACTCCCTCTTTTTCTAGTGTTCTACGCACGACTCCAAACTGACGCTGACTTTCGTGCTGTTGCTGTGACATAGCCAGCGCTCCTGCACGAATTAAGCGAATAAAGGTCGTCATAAGTCCATCGGCATTATTACGAAGCCAATGTTCAGTTTGCTCTAGGCACGGTTCAAGTTGGTGCGCCACCAAGTACAAGCGCGATAACGTCGCGATAGTGAATCCCGGCAACATAGGAAACAGCTCGGGACGCGGAATCCGCTCCGAGTCAGCACCGACCAAAAGAGGATCAATACAATCTTTAGCGCGCTTCAGCTTGCCCTGAGATATCCAAACGTTAGCGCGAACAATGTGTAGCCATTGATACGTACCTGGCTCCACTTGCCAATTTTGCATGCGTCGTTCGGCTTCATCTAACGCATCCAACGCAGCCGTATGACGTCCTTGCGCGGTAAATTGCATGGCCATCACCGCGTAGCCGTAACACACAGAGACATCGTGCGCTTGAGTACTAAGAGCAATACCCTGCTGGATAACAGTTTGTAGCTGGTCAAGTTCTTTGCCTGATAACCACATCAGAAGGCCACGATATAAAAGTAAACGTCCTCGCGGTAAGCGGTCCATTTCATGTGGCCGCTCTCCTAATAAATCGAGGCCTTGATCAACAATACTCATGCTGCGACTAATGTGGCCGCGATTTAATTCAATTCGCGCATGATCAAACATAGCCAGAGCTTCCATTGTTGGTGCTCGAAATTTCCGCGAAAGGTCTTGGGCGAGACGGTTCCATACCCGTGCACCATCAGGATCTTTGGCCGACAACGATAGATGAGACAAGGTACTGCTCATCAATATGCGCAACGAAAAACGACTAGCAGGCAGATTGTCGAGAGCAAACCGGCAAAGACGATCTGCACGATTCAGCTGCCCTAATAAGACGGCCAGATAGCCTTGCAACGCGGAAATTTCATAGTCAGCAAGGCTACCTTCTTGGGTTAAACGCTGAATCAATTGATCTGCCCGATCCGCCTGATGAGCCAGTAACCATGTCCACGCCGCAATTTGCATCAAGCGCGGCGAGGCCAACAAAATTTGCTCATCCAGCTGACTAAACCAGCTAATTAAGCCATTCATATTTAAATTTGCGAGGATGCTTTCAGCCTCTAACTCTACCCACCGAGCCGCTTCTTCGTTGTCACCACATTGGGATGCATGAGTTAATGCTGCCACCGGATCTTGCCGCTGACTTAGCCATCGATACGCCAAGCGATGCAGATCCTGTCGCTCGGTAAGAGGAAGTTGTGACGCCAAACACTGAGCCATGACCGGATGCATTCGATACCATCCTTGACGCTCAATTTGCGGCTCAATGAATAGCTCTTTAGCAAGCGCCTGCTGCAGCAGCGGATGATAATCCGCCCCTATCACATCTCTTAATAGCGCCTCATTAAAATGTCCTAGAACACTCAATTGACGCAAAAAACTCTGCAAAGGTGGCGACAGAGAACATACGACTTCCCCCTGTAAATAATCACTCATTTCGGCAATTGCCATCTGATCATTCACACTATCGGGTTGCCCTGCCATACGAAAACAGCTTCCCCACAAGGCTAACCCAACAGGCCACCCCAATAAGCGTTGCTCAATATGTTGCCTAAGCTCCAGTGAGGTCGTGAGTCCCTGATTCGCCAACCACTGCTCTTGCTCACTGGCACTGAAGGCCAAGTCAGACATGGTTAAAAATACAGAGTCTTGCAGTGCGGCCGTCCCCATAGCAAAAGGCCGATAACGGCCACTGAGCACTAATTGCACGTGATCTGGGAGATAGCGCACAAGCGCCATCAGCAATTGCCAACTGGTAGCGTCCACTAGTGAATGAATATCATCAATGAAGATAAGGATATTGCGCCCGCTCGCTGCCAAATCGCGCAACCAAAGCAAAAGAATTTTTTCTGCGTGCGGAGCACCGTCGGGCTGACGTAACAAAGCCAAAGCATCTGTCGCTGTGCCCATTAACTGTTGCTCTGCGGCTTCCAAAATATGCTCAAGCAACACCGCCATGGGGGCATCAAGACTATCTAAGGTAAACCAAATGATACTTCGATCTGCGCTCAGCTTGTCTGCCACGCTCGACATGATTTGTGTTTTACCAAATCCTGCGGGAGCAGTAAGCCAAACAACGGGAGCTTGCGTTAAAGCAGCAATGAGTATTTCGCTACGATCAATAGCACCGGAGGCCGACAATGGACGCTCGCCTTTGCTCTCAATCCAAGCACCTAGTGCTTTATGATCAAGGGATGTTAACCATGCATCTCGTGCTCGGTTTGCGGGCGCAGAAAAGTCCATAATGACAACTATAAAAGTATGTTTAAGGCGATGGATGCGATACATCCGACGCAATATGTCCGTATAAAACCAGAGGAAAAGACCTGATTCAACTAATCAGATCAGTTACTTACGATATGTTACTAAATAACCACAAACTCACGACTTTCGAGCTTTACTAAACCAGATCCAGCAGCCGGACAATGCCAAAAATAACAAGATGATTGCAGCAAGATCGACTAACCAAACACCATATTTACCTAACCAACGTCCGCTGTGCATATCGAGCAGCAATCGCTGCCAACTGATGGTTTTATTGCGGCTAGAATCCACCGATAAAGGCAACGACGTTAACTCGTAGGGTACTGAAATAAAGTCTGCTTTAGACAATAGCAACGCCGAATAAGTTTCAAGATCCAACACATACCAATGGCCAGAGTCGACCTGAACCGCAAAGCGCTGCTCGCCTGAGCCAATCGATTTAATATGTTCTAACTGAAAAAATGCTGGATCAATTAATTCTAAAAGAGTCCAATCTGAGTTCAACAGTAACCACTGTTCTTCACAGACTAAAAGCATCTCACGGTCTGTGCTGGCAAAACCAATCAACCGCGAACATTCACCTAGTACTTTCGCATCCAATAAAACCTGCTGATTAAAAACATGCAGCCAACCATCTTTGGTTGAAATACCTTGACGAATTTCAATGGCTGATTCATATGGCCACAACAGCAACGAACTTTGTGGATAGTAGCTATCTAGTTCTAAGTCACCTGTGTGATTAAGCGCTATGCCGCTTACAGTGACTAGAATTATGATCACTGCCGCCGCTAAACCGCCACGGCGATGCCAGCGATAGAGCCAAAATCGTAAACGACGCCCCTTCATTACTCAGCTCCAACAACAGTAGAGGCATTGTTTGGCATGATCCAACGATCCAACAACAAAGCCAAACGTGCAATACGCTTCATTGTTCTAACTGAATAGGTTGCGCCAGAAATACCATCAACGTGACGAGATAACTCGCCGTCGTCCGTGAGGGTTTGATCAACAAATTGAGCGGTATAAGCAGGAAGTCGAATTTCATCGCCCCGCGCTTCGCGGAATACCATGACTTCCATACGTTCAATTTTTTGGGCGCGAGTTACCACAGCAAAAGTAATGGGTCGTTCTTTGCCAATATCACTTAAAATCCACAAACAGGTATCGCCAGCCTGCCAATATTTAATCCGTGCCTGTCGCAATTCTATATTGGCTACGCGCTGAGCTTCTTGTTTTTGCTCAGCCTGCAGCCACAATGTTTTTGCATTAGAGGACATTCCATTAAAAACTTCGGCCGAAATGCCTTCAATACTATAGTAAACACTCTGAGCGCGACTGAGGTTCGAACATAGCAAACAAAAAAGGATCAACGACAATGTCGTTAACCCCCTTAGGTTGCGTAATAATGTAAAAAGCAACGCCATTGCTATCCTTTAAAAACTGTATCCCATGCCTAAATTGTAACCAGTACCAATCAAATCATCGTCTTGCTTTTCACGATAATAATCGGCCTTCACAACAACCGTTGGTGCTAGCCAATAATTGGCACCAATATCATGACGCTTTACTTCAGAATCAATGCTGTCACCGGCAGTGGTATCCCAAGCGCTATTACGATAAAAAACACCGACATTATTGATGCGATAGGAAGGTTCGATATAAAAACCCTTTTGTTTGGATGCACCAGCCGTGATGTCGTTAATAGCAGTCGTTAGATTCCACTGCGCATACAAGGCACGTAGAGCAAATCCACCGGTTTGATAAACCGCATGAGTTTCTAGCAAACGCGCTCCTATCTCTCGCTCGCCCGCGCCTTGAAGAATATCATCTTGATACTGCATCGAAGCCGCCAGTTCTAATCCCGGCACCGCGGTATATTTTAAGCGCGCAGTATAGGCCGCTTTATTCGCCGGTGCTTCTGATACCTCTTGGCGACCGCTACGCAGAGATCCAGTAGCCGAGTTCAAACCCGAATGTACGGCAACGTCGTAACTCACGCCATCCGCGATATCACCACTTACCGCGACACCGCCTTCCCACCAAGTGGTAGGAATAATGTTTTTCTCAACATTGTTGCGCTCTACACCGTAAAAGGTATCTGGCTCATGCGTCTCGTTTAAAATACCTACTGGCAGCAAAAACAAACCGCCTTTCACTTTGGTTGTATCTGCAACGTCGTATTCAATAAAGGCTTGTTCTAACTCAATTTCGCCATTTTTTCCTTCACCAGCGATGCTGTGTTCAAGCTCAAACTCAGAGAAAAAACGCGTTCGTTCGTTGAATTCCTTGCCGAAAAACAACACAAAACGATGAAAATCGATTTCATTATCTTCACCATTGGCAAGATTTAAATGCATTTCACCATAACCGCCAATCGATACACCGCTTGTTGCGCTTGTCGAAGCTTGCTGATCAAGCGTATCAGCCAGACTATTAAGCTGCGCTTTCATAGCAGCTATTTCAGCTTTAAGTTCTGCTGTTTCGTCAGCAAAAGCGACTGCGGGCAAAATCATAGTGGCAGCTAAGAGAAGTGAACGGGTATCCATGCAAGGTCCTCTGTATTACTAGATTAAATATTTAGATACGAACCCTAACACAATTGCGAATCACTACCAAACACTTTTACGAATGACTATTGTTTAGATGCTAGATAAAAATAGACTCCATCTTTGATGGTAATCGAACCTAGCTCGTTAATAACAAGACTAATTCAGCGCTTCCCTAGGCGCTTAAACCGCATTCAGGTAAACTCAGTGCCCAAATCCATTGCACCCTATTCTCATTAAGACACCATGATGCAAGAGACTTATCAGCCCCATACGATCGAACCTGCTGTACAACAACAGTGGGAAGCTAATCAGGTTTTTAAAGCCGTTGTCGATACCAACAAAGAGAAGTTTTATTGCCTCTCTATGTTCCCATATCCGAGTGGGCGCTTGCACATGGGTCATGTGCGTAACTACACCATTGGTGATGTGGTATCGCGCTTTCAGCGCATGCAAGGCAAAAATGTGATGCAGCCTATGGGCTGGGACGCTTTTGGTCTTCCAGCAGAAAACGCGGCGATCAAGCACAAAGTTGCTCCGGCTAAATGGACCAAAGAAAACATCGCCTATATGAAAGGCCAGTTAAAGTCGCTCGGCTTCGGCTATGACTGGGATCGTGAAATCGCTACCTGCGATCCAGAGTACTATCGTTGGGAACAGTGGTTTTTCACCACTCTGATCGACAAGGGCTTGGCTTACAAAAAAGTTTCAGCTGTAAACTGGTGTCCTAACGACCAAACCGTTTTAGCTAACGAACAGGTCATTGACGGCTGCTGCTGGCGCTGCGACTCCGTAGTGGAGCGCAAAGAAATCCCGCAGTGGTTTATTCGTATCACCGCCTACGCCGAAGAATTATTAAATGATCTTGATCAGCTTGAAGGCTGGCCTGATCAAGTAAAGGCCATGCAGCGCAACTGGATTGGCAAATCCCGCGGTGTACAAATGCGCTTCGGCTTAAAAGATCGATCTGACGAGTTAGAGATTTACACCACTCGCCCAGACACACTAATGGGTGTTAGCTACCTTGCAGTTGCTGCTGGCCATGCGCTAGCTAAAGAAGCCGCTGCAACTAATTCAGAGTTAGCTGCATTTTTAGATGAGTGTAAAAAATCCGGTACTGCCGAAGCCGATTTAGCCACGGTCGAAAAGAAAGGTATGGCCACTGGCTTTACCGCTATCCACCCGATGAGTGGTGCTGAAGTACCGGTGTGGGTCGCTAACTTCGTATTAATGGAATATGGCACAGGCGCAGTCATGGCCGTACCGGCGCACGACCAACGTGACTGGGAATTTGCCAATAAATACGACTTGGCCATAAACCAAGTGATTGAGGGTATCAATGGTGAAGAAATTGATCTTGCGGCCGCCGCTTTCACCGAAAAAGGTGTATTGATCAATTCTGGTGAATTTGATGGCTTAGCCTTCGAACAGGCGTTCGATGCTATTGCAGCAAAATTAGTCGAGCTAGGTAAAGGCGAAGTTAAAACTAACTATCGCCTGCGCGATTGGGGTGTTAGCCGTCAACGTTATTGGGGTAGCCCAATCCCTGTAATTCGCAATGCCGCAGGCGATACCATGCCAGCACCAGCATCATTGCAGCCGGTTATTCTGCCGACCGATGTGGTCATGGATGGCATCAACTCGCCGATTAAAAACAATCCAGAATTCGAAAATATTGAACTGGATGGCGAACCCGTATTCCGCGAGACCGATACCTTCGACACCTTTATGGAGTCATCTTGGTATTACGCGCGCTATTGCTCGCCACGTTGCGACGATGCCATGCTGGATCCCAAAGAAGCCAATTATTGGCTACCTGTCGATCAATACATCGGTGGTATCGAACATGCAATTTTGCACTTATTGTACGCCCGCTTCTTCCACAAGCTGCTGCGTGATGCAGGCTTAGTAGAAAGCGATGAGCCGTTTAAAAGCTTGCTATGCCAAGGCATGGTGTTAGCGGAAGCCTTTTACACCACCAATGACAATGGTGCTAAAGAATGGGTTAACGCGGCAGATGTGACCATCGAACGTGATGAAAAAGGGCGTTTATTAACGGCCCATCGCACTGTCGACGGCGTAGAAGTACAGTACTCTGGCATGATTAAGATGTCGAAGTCGAAAAACAACGGCGTCGATCCGCAAGAAGCGATTGAGCTTTATGGTGCCGACACTGTGCGCTTGTACACTATGTTTGCAGCGCCCCCAGAGCAAACGCTGGAGTGGTCAGATTCTGGCGTTCAAGGTTCGCAAAAATTTCTACAGCGAGTTTGGCGTTTAAGCTATGAACTGCTGCAGCAAGCCAATGCGGGGACTTTAGGAAATCTGAGCAAAGACGAACAAGATGTTCGCCGCAAAGTCCACGAAACCATCCAGAAAGTGAGCGATGATATTGGTCGCCGTTACAACTTCAACACCGGTATTGCCGCTATCATGGAATTGATGAACGCATTGCAAAAAGTCGACCTGTCATCCAATGGCGGGCGCGGTGTTGTCAGTGAAGGTCTGAATGCCATTATTCGCATGCTGTCGCCGATGGCTCCGCATATCACTCAAGCGCTGTGGGTTGCTTTTGGCAATGATGGATTAGTGATTGATGCTACTTGGCCGGTCGTTGATGAAAGCGCGTTAGTACGTGATTCAATCACCTTAGTCGTTCAGGTAAACGGTAAATTGCGAGCCAAACTGGAAGCGCCTGTAAGTGCTGGCAAGGATGAATTAGAAGCCTTGGCAATGGCAGACGAAGCCGTGCAAAAACAGCTTGAAGGCAAAACCGTACGTAAGGTTATCGTGGTGCCAGGTAAGTTGGTCAACATCGTTGTAGGTTAATATCGACAACGATTTAAACACCACACAATAGAGGTTGTTCGCATGCGCGTTTCGTTAATTTGGTTAGCCGTTATCACACTCAGTGCCTGCGGCTGGCATTTACGCGGAATCACCCCAATACCCGATGGTTACCGCATCTTGTATTTGCAAGGCAGCGGTAACACAGGGTTTGACCAAGCGCTTAATCAACAACTGCAGTTCAACGGTGTGGTTATTACCGAACACGCCGTCGATGCCCCCGCACAACTCGTGGTTGAATCTTATGAGATCGAACGTCGAACGCTATCAGTAAGTACTAACGGACAAGTGGCCGAATACGAGCTGAATGGCCGCCTAACTGCCACGGTGTCGCGTCCTGAAGATGGAATCAATACCGAGATATTAGTGCGCTCCCGCCGCACACTGACGAACGACGTCAATAACATCGTCGCGACCGCCAACGAAGAACGTCAGCAACGTTCCGCCATAGAAAAAGACTTAGCAAGCAAGCTACTACGACGCTTACAAGGCATCTCAGCCAATAAAGCGGATGGCAAAAGTGAACCAGCTCCAGCGCCAGAACCGACTCAGCAGCCGTGAAAATCCGTCAAGATCAACTATCAGCGACCTTGAGTCGCGGCCTCAGTAGCTGTTATTTGGTTTCCGGTGACGAACCACTTTTGATCATGGAAGCCTGCGATGAAATTCGCGCTGCGGCACGGGCCGCCCAGATAGAAGAGCGAGAACTGTTTCATGCAGAATCCGGCTTCGATTGGCGCACCTTGCTTGATGAAGCCAACGCCATGTCGCTATTTTCTAGCCGCCGCATCCTTGAAGTTCGCATTCCAAATGGCAAGCCCTCGGATAAAGGAGCTGCTTTACAGCAGATGGTAAGCCATCCCAATCCCGATAATGTGCTACTGATTATTTGTCCCCGTTTAGATGCCACAGCACAACGCAGCGCTTGGTTCAAAGCTATTGAAAGTGCCGGAGTGTTTTTACCGATCTGGCCTATAGAACGGAATCAATTCCCCGGCTGGTTGAAACGTCGCCTTCAGATCGTTGGCTTACAAATTGAACCTGCAGCACTGGCCGCACTCGCTCATCAAACTGAGGGCAATTTACTCGCCGCAGTACAAGAAGTTGAGAAGCTACGTCTTTTAGGTGATTCACCCGTTACTGAAGCTATGATTAACGAGGCTATCGGGGATAGCTCACGCTTCGATGCATTCGGCTTAGCCGATGCCTGCCTATTAGGAAATTTAGCCGAAGCGGCGCGCATACTCACCCACCTTCAAGCAGAAGGCTCTGAACCCATTATGATTTTAGGAGCCATCACGCGAAAGATTCGCCAGCTTATCGCCTTGTACAACACCTCAGGCCAGCAATTGAGCGAAGGATTTAAAAAGCAAAACATTTGGCCAAAACAACAAGGTCCTTATAAAGCGGCACTGCAAAGGATTCGTCAGAATGAGCTTTTCGCCGCCCTCCAAAAGGCCGAAGCGATCGATAATGCAGCTAAAGGTAATGGACAAGACCCTTGGTTATTACTTGGCGAACTAACAATTCTCCTGACAGGCCATAAAACTCACCTGCCCTGCTAACTATCCGAAGAAAGCGTTAGCTTGGTCACATTTCATACAGCCACCCCATGCCATACTCTCTTAGCTTATTGGTCTAACCCGACAAACTCATTTGCAAGAGTGGCGCTAGTGTCTTGATTCGACTAGGTAATGTGCAATTTATTGTCAGTTTTAAACAGTTAGCGGTACGAAAACATAGCTTTAACGTCAAAAGCTATGAATAATGTGGCTCAAAACGCCACCGTTTATTGACGGTGGCGAACCGTAGGAAGGAGGAACCGATGAATACTGCCGTACGTCAGCAAAACAGCGATCTAGTCTGGAATCTTGAAAAGATTAACCAGCACAAGCGTGCGATGAGCTTCGTTAAGCAATTCGAAAACCGCTTTTGCGTGTTTTCATCATCAGTTCGACAGCTATACACCAACTACAGCATCTTTTTTCCAGAAGAAGCTCATCGTCAAATGGTGATCCTACCTGATCCATATGCCTTTCATGACACCTTCAGCTATCTCAATCCAGATGCTGTGAGCTCGACGGGTCTGCATGTGATTCCCGGAAATTTGATTGGCAAACAAGGTTTGTATTTAGTTATTTCTCACAAAGACAAGAAAGTACGTTCAGTACCGATTCCATTTCAAGAAGGCATGCGGCAGATATTACGTCGCAGCAACAGCGACGATCCGTTTTTACCGGTACTCATGAAGGGTGACTTACGTGAATTTAATGACAAGCTTCCCTGCTTGCATTTACACCGGTTACGTCTGAAAGAACTGACTGGACTTTCTAGTTTAGAACGCGAAAGCATTCGTACAGTTATTACCGATAAGCTGATGGATTTGTATCAGCAATCATCTACTTTCAATTTAAACTGACACTGAGCTGTCAGCCATATCAACACGATAGTATTGACGAATAAGCCGGCTAAGACCTTTGCGCCAAGCTTTCGGCTTAATACCAAAACTATGAAATAGCAACGTATTGTCTGAAAGCGGCGTCCAAATATACGGCACTTGCCCACCCTCCTGAGAATGTAACTCAGCCGCTCCGAGATTTTCATACTGTCTTGCCTCAGACAACAGAGCTTCGGCAAACGCATATGATGACACCGGCTCGACACCACTAAAGTGATAAGTCCCCCAAAGATGATCCGCACAAGAGGCTTGCTTAAACATGGCCAACATAACTTCAGCAACGTCATCCGCAGGTGTTGGTGCGATATGACGCTTCATATCGACAGTCAGAATTTGCTCATGGCGAATGGCCGTTAACAACCGAGTAGCAAAGTCATCATTCATTAAAGAAAAGACCTGACCGGCACGTAAAATTAGATGTTGTGGATTTTGCCGAACCAACTCTTCAATCGCCAACAAGTGTTGTGCAACCTGCGTATCGCTGAATACATGCCAAGTCTCATCTACCAAAGTACCATTAGTAGCCTCGATAACAGCCATGGAGGAAAGCAGCACAATCGCAGCATCTTCAGCGCGTGCCTGATCGATCCAGAACTCAAGATGTTGAAAATCTTCTGGGTTATAAACAGAAGGAGTCAGAACGTAGACCGGTCGACCACTAGACTGCAATCCCTGACGTTCGCGACTTTCTAGGCTAACACCCTTATACATGAAATTCTGTTCAGCCAATAAGCGTGTCAGACACTTACCGACGGGGCGGTTTGCACCAATAATATGGGTATGAAAACTGCTGATAGCCAATGTTAAGATCCCAGTGAAACCGGTGAATTGAAAGAACCTAAGATTACCACTGGCGGCCACTCCGTCAAAGCGCGGAAGGCTGTCTATACTGGTAAGTATCTTTAGTTCTACTCAAGTTACTTAAAATGGCAAATTGGTTACGCCTAATTTGGTGCCTACTGCTTTGGTCAACGACGTTACTAAGCCATGCCGGCAGTAATTCGTTACAACAACAGCCCATATTAGTCGATGCACTCGAGTCTAATTACTCACTCTCGTTAGAACAGGCCATGTTCATGCCCGCGAACGAGTGGCTGCCGGTCAATCCATGTTGTATTAACTTAGGATTTTACAATGGTGAATACTGGTTTAGGGTAAATTTAGAACACATCGTACTACAGCAAAACTCCACATCGTGGATGTTAGAAATCGACTCTTCTCTGCTTGACTATGTTCAGGTATTTCACTTACGAGAACGCCAAGTCATTTTTGAAGCAAACATCGGCAATGCCTTGCCTTTTCACGATAGACTCGTCGACGTTCCCAACTTAGTAGTCCCCCTAAACGACTTGCGAACTTCCGATCAAATTTATATCCGAGTAAGTTCAGCCTCTGCTATTGAAGTGCCATTGCATTTATTCCATACCGATAAGTTCTGGCAAGCGCGTGCCGACCGCGTCGGTATCGCTTCTGCTTTTTACGCCATTATGCTAGCGATGATCATCTATAACGCACTGATCTTCCTTTTGACACGCGATGCGTTATTTTTATTTTACTCTTCCAGCTTACTCTCCTTTAGCTTTTTAATTGCTACCATTTATGGCTGGACCTATAAAATACTTTGGCCAAATTACCCTATATTTAATGATCATTTCCTTATGATCAGTATTGTTGCTACTTGTATCACATCTACCACTTTCAGCATCCGTTTTCTACGCTTAAAAGAAGAAGCACCAAGTATTAATAATTTAATAGTACTATTAAATTGGGTAGCGTTATTCAGCGGTATTGCTTCTATATTCGCTCCTTATGAAATCATGATTCGATTCTTGACAGGTCTTGGCGTAGTAATGTGTAGCCTAGGTATAGGCAGTGGCATTTTTTTAACAATTCAGCGCCGCTCTAAAGACTATCTATTATATTTGCTATCGATATTCTTGCTGCTTAATGGGTTTATTGTCTTTGCATTGCAAAAATTCGCCGTACTTGATATCAATAAATATACGGTACATTCGGTAGAATTCGGGGTGATATTTCAAGTACTGGTGCTCGCGATTAGCTTAGCTGAACGTCATAATCGCGAGCGTATTGCGCGCATGCAGACCCAAGAAAAAATCATCTCATTACAGCAAGAAGCTAATGAGGCTTTGGATAAAAAAGTAAAAGAACGTACCGAAGACTTAGAGCAATTGAATTCTAAACTACAAGAAGAAACCATCACCGACGCACTAACAAGAGTGCGCAATCGCCGTTATTTCGATCAAAGGTTTTTCAGCTTATACCAAGACGCCTTTCGCCAACACACACCGTTAGCTTTATTGCTAATGGATATTGATCATTTTAAAAAATTCAATGATGTACACGGCCATCATGTCGGCGATTTAGTATTGCAACAAGTAGCACAAGCAATGCAAGACACCTTAAAGCGCCCGGGCGACACTGTCTATCGCTCGGGCGGTGAAGAATTTGCCATATTACTGCCGAATACAGATATCAGTGGCGCGCTTCAAGTTGCCGAAACAGTACGTAATGCGATTGCCAATTTGTCACTGCGCCACCAAAACACAGAGCTTTCGGTAACGATTAGTATCGGCGTTTGCGCGGACATACCACATATTCGCAACTATCAAGAATTCATGTATCAACGAGCCGATAAAGCCTTGTATGCTGCCAAAGCAGCTGGTAGAAATTGTGTTAGAAGCATGACCTTACTCGGTCATCATGATGAAATATCATAACCGCATCCCCTATCAGATAAAGGAACACCCATGAATCTTAAAGTATTAGCCCTATGCCTGTTAAGTAGTGCAGCTGCGGCAGATTTTAAAGTCACCAGTAGCGATATTACGGCTGGTGAAGTAATGTCAAACGCGCAGGAGTTTAAAGGGTTTGGTTGCAATGGAGACAACCTATCGCCACAACTAAGCTGGACTCAAGGCCCTGACGACACCAAGAGCTATGCCATTACAGCCTACGATCCAGATGCACCAACTGGTAGTGGATGGTGGCACTGGCTGGTATTCAATATTCCTGCCGATGTTCATGAATTACCTACTGGTGCAGGAAGTGCTGAAGGTGAAGCATTGCCAGATGGCGCGATGCAAAGCCGAACGGACTACGGTAGTGTTGGCTTTGGTGGCGCTTGCCCGCCAAGAGGTGATCAAGCTCATCGTTATCAATTTACGGTCTTTGCTCTCGATACCGATAAATTAGATTTAGAACCCGACAGCTCAGGCGCACTGGTTGGCTATTTTCTCAATAGCCACGCACTGCAAAAGACAACACTTGAGGCGCTCTATCAACGCCCGTAAATCAAACTAACTGCCCAGCGCAATCCGCACAATTTCATTCTGATTGCGCAGGGCTTGTTGTTTTGATGGAAACAACTGCGCATCATTGAGAGTAATTAAACACACTCGCCCGTCACTCAAACCAACATACCCTGCACGATGCTCTTGTATGTAGGCACCATTCTGCAAGGTTAAACAAAAATCAGCAGGGATCGCGACTGAACGCAACAGGCCATTTCCTAACGGATCTCCGACCATGCCGGCACGACTATAGACAGCAAGCCCATCGCTACTAATAACCAGCGCTTGTCCGTTAATTAATTCTGCCTCGTGCGCAAGCGCACCGGAGGGCAGAGTCACCATTTGATGACGTTTAATTAAATCGGAGCTATTCTCAATAAGCATACATACGACCTCAAAAAGTAAGTGCCATTATAAGCGCTTACTAACCAGTACTGCACTCGCGTTATTAACGTCAAACAAATCAAGCTTCCCGATCTGTAATGGTATGAATTATTTAGCCATCGAGGCGTAAGTTCAGCCATACTGGCACTATCATTTTTTCACTCATAGATAGGACTGCATATGTCGAACTTAGTAAATATCGAAGGACAGCACGTGCCATCCGTTACTTGGGCAACACGTAGCGGCAATGATTGGGTCAATATCAATAGCGACGACCTATTTAAAGGACGCACAGTCGTTGTATTTTCATTGCCGGGAGCCTTCACACCAACCTGCTCCAGCACCCATCTACCGCGTTACAATGAACTTGCCAAAGTTTTTGCTCAGAATGGTATCGATGAGATTATTTGCATCAGTGTTAACGACACATTCGTGATGAACGCATGGGCCGCCGATCAAGAATGCGGCAACATTCGTATGATTCCTGACGGCAATGGCGATTTCACCAAAGGCATGGGAATGCTCGTCGACAAAGCAGATCTTGGATTTGGTCCGCGTAGTTGGCGCTACAGTATGCTCGTACGTGACGGCAACATTGAAAAAATGTTTATCGAACCACAAAAGCCTGGCGATCCGTTTGAGGTATCCGATGCCGATACCATGCTCAACTACATCAATTGCAATGCTGCATTACCTCAGTCAGTGGCACTTTTTACCAAACCCGGCTGCCCATTTTGTGCAAAAGCGAAAGAAGCATTACAGCAAGCAGGGCTGGAATATGAAGAGATTCTGATGGGACGCGATGCCAGTATAACCTCGTTGCGAGCAGTATCTGGGCGTGAAACCGTACCCCAAGTTTTCATTGGTGGCATTCATATTGGCGGCAGTGACGATCTCGAAACTTGGTTAGCTCAACAATAATACCTAACTGTTTTGGCTCAGTTTTTTGAGTCAAAACAGTTCAATATCACCCGCATCACTAGCGCCTCGTCTTTTGCGCTCTCGCTCATTCGCTTCCGACAAGACCAAATCCTTTAAATCATTAAATTCGCTTTCGTTGAGAGCACTGATATCCAGCGACTGAAATGTCCGCTTTAAAGCAACATGGGCTTGATAGCAATATTGATGCGCAGGGCCTTGATTAGGCACAGTTACACCAGTCGTACCAAAGACCAACTTGTTACAAAAAACACAATTCAAAGACATAATGTCTTAACCGCGACTAACTTGAGGAGTTACTTGCAGTGTAGTTGAGGAATAATATTTTTCGCTAAAACCGGTCTGTAAGATTCACGAAGAATGAACAAATCAACCATTCTTCGTGAGCTCTCACTAGCGGCCGTCAGTATCGAATATTTGCTCAATCTGATTACCGGCATGATCTTCAGCGTGCAAAGTCCAGCGAGTGCTATTTGCTCTAATCGGACAAGTAACGTTGAAGTGACCTATATAGGATACGTAGCCTTCACAAACGTCGCCCATTGGGCTTTGCAGCCACACACGTTTGATACCTAAACCGTCGTCATACAACATGCCCGTGAGTGTTGGCTCTCCCTCTAACCAATGGGCATCTTCTAATACCGGTGGCTCGTGATCAGGATAAGATGAGGCCAACCGCGGATCGGTGCCCTCAGCGATTTCTTCACTATTGGAATAACTGTCGCCATCTAAATCAGAATCGCTGTTATCCCCAATTCCATCACCATCTAGATCGGCCCACTCCAAGCGATTATCTGGGAACAAATCGCTACCATTGGTTACGCCGTCACCATCGCGGTCATCGTCAATAGCATCAGGTAAACCGTCACCATCTTGGTCACGAGGACGGCTTGCCGCATCATAAGGATCCGTATTTAGACGTACTTCGTAGGTATTAATAATGCCGTCACCATCAATATCGCCGTCAGTATTATCACCGATGCCGTCGTTATCCGTATCAGCCCACTCTTTGCGGTCACGAGGGAAGCGGTCAACCGTATTGAGGTAACCATCACCATCAATATCATCATCCAGTTCATCTGGAATACGGTCTCCATCAAGGTCGGGGGGTACATGGGTACTGTCCAAATGCCGATAACCCAATCGAAGCTCATACTCGTTCGAAATTAAATCGCCATCGATATCGAGATCACTGTTATCGCCAATGCCATCACCGTCCATATCATGCCATTCACTGGCATCCATTGGGAAAGCATCCGCTCCGTTCAGGTGAGTATCTCCGTCGATATCATCATCTACGACGTCCGGAATACGATCACCATCCATATCGGGTGGCACTGAGTTAGGATCGGATGGGTCTGTACCTGCACGCAACTCATAGGCATTACTAATACCATCACCGTCACGATCTGGATCGGTATTGTCACCGATGCCATCAAGATCCGTATCGAACCATTCGGTCGGGTCACGCGGGAACATATCCATTACGTTTGACAGTGTGTCACCGTCCATATCACTATCAAGCGCATCCGGAATTCCGTCGCCATCCATATCCTCAGGCTTACTATTAGCATCGTACGGATCGTAACTGAGTGAGCGTTCAAACTCATTATTAATGCCGTCGTTATCTAAATCTTGATCGCTGTTATCACCAATGCCGTCACCGTCAAAATCGAGAGATTCGCTAGGATCATAAGGGAAGGCATCGTCGTCGTTTAATACGCCGTCATCGTCGATATCGGGATCAACAACGTCGGCTAAGCCGTCGCCATCGAGATCCGCGGGCTTGCTGCTGGCATCGAGATCATCACTATTCGCCAGCGCTTCGATTTCTTTGCTGAAACCGTCATTGTCTCTATCTGTATCTAAATTATCGCCAATACCGTCGCCATCGGTATCTAGCCATTCAGTGGCATCCTTAGGGAAAGCATCGAGATTATTTTCGGTACCATCACCATCAACGTCAGAATCAAAATAATCCGGCATGCCGTCACCATCGGTATCCGCAGGGCGACTGCTAGCATCCAAGGCATTCGTGCCAAGATGCATTTCCAATACGTTGGCAATGCCGTCGTTATCTGCATCCGCATCTTCGTTGTCCGGAATACCATCACCATCGGTATCAGCCCAAGCTGCTGAATTGTCTGGGTAAAGATCTTTGGCATTGCTGACGCCATCGCCATCACGATCTTCATCAAGCATATCAGGGACGCCATCACGGTCGGCATCGCGCGGCACGGAAAACTGATCATCGGGATCGGTGTTAGCCAGCACTTCTAATTTATTACTGATGCCATCGCCGTCTTTATCCGGATCGGAATTATCGCCAATACCATCGTGATCCATATCGGCATGTTCGGCGGCATTAAGAGGAAAGGCATCCTCATTATTTTTATAGCCGTCGTTATCCATATCATCGTCGAGCAAATCCGGCCAGCCATCACCATCGCTATCTTTCGGACGAGAGCGAATATCGTTGGGGTTATAGCCCAGCTTTTCTTCTAAATCATTGCGCACGCCATCGCCATCACGATCAAGATCGGCATTGTCGCCTACACCGTCGCCATCCGTGTCTCGGTATTCGCTGCCATCTAGCGGAAATGAATCTCTTTGATTGGGCACGCCATCGTTATCAATATCGTCGTCGATGGCATCGGGAATACCATCCTCGTCGGTATCAAATTGATCTGGAACATCGGGGTCGGTACCGCCCGTCTGCTCCATAAAATTAGACAGGCCATCGCCATCACGATCAGTATCGAGATGATCTGGAATTCCATCGCCATCTATATCATTTAGCGCAGCAAAACTGAGTGAGCTAACCAGTGATAACGAAAGTAATAATGTGGAATAGTAGCTGCGCATAAGGCTCTTATTATTCTGAAGGTTCACCGACCGTTGGGGTCAAACTGTGCTGACATTGCACACCGCGATTTTTTTCGTCAACTAAAATACCAGCCACTGCATTACCATTGGTAGGGCGCAGCAAAATATAGCCATCGACACAAAAGGCTTCTTTACCCGACATTTTTGGTGATACCTTAACTTCGTGTTCTGGGCTTAACGATAATAATTTAAACTCAGAAATTAAAGCCGTATCAGCATCTTTAGGATGTTGAATAAAGCCGTAATATTCCAACGCTAAAGCTGCGACGATAATACCGCCCATAAAACTTAAGATGCACCATTTGGCGATATCTTGTTCTTCTGCTTCAGGGGTATTTTGTTGTTCAGTCATGCTTAGGCTCCGCCGCTTTTGGCTCTGTAACTATGTCTTTTCCCCACGCTGGCATCAGTGTTTGAGGAAGTTCTAATTGGCCAAGAATTCTAGCCACAATAAAATCGATTAAATCAGTTATTTGTTTTGGCTCATGATAAAACCCCGGACTGGCAGGAAGAATAACAGCCCCCATACGGGTAAGGTTTAACATATTTTGCAGGTGTATTTCCGAGTACGGCGTCTCACGCGGCACTAAAATTAGCTTTCTGCGTTCTTTTAGCGCTACATCTGCGGCTCGCTCGATAAGATTATTGCTGGCACCAGTAGCAATAGCGGATAAGGTTCCGGTACTGCAAGGACAAATAACAACCGGACCTGGTTGGCCAGAACCGGATGCCCAAGGGGCCATCCAATCTTCGTTACCAAATACTCGTAAGCGCTCGGCATCAACTCCGTAGCGCGCCTGCAGTGCCGCCGCTGCTGATTGTGGCTTAGCCGACAGAGTAACGTCTGTTTCTGTGGCAAGTACCAGCAAAGCCGCCTTCGAGATCATCACATCAACATGACAGTCGGCGGCTAATAACACTTCAATGAGACGCAAGGCATACAACGAGCCAGAAGCGCCGGTAAGCGCTACACAAATACGCTGCACGCGATTGCCATTCACCGTGGTCATTTATATTCACCTACTAGCGCTGCCAAACGTTTTGACAGCCCCTGAAAACTACCATTGGACATACATACAATCCAATCTCCCGGACGAGCATCCGCGACTACCGCTGTCACAAGCTCATCGAGATCGCTATATACTTGCGCCGGAATATCACAGCGCTCGGCAACCTCTGCTAGAGACCAACCCATATCCGCGGGTTGAAACCAAAATGCCTTATCAGCACTAGCAACGGATCCGGCTAACTGATCCTTATGGTGTCCGAGTTTCATGGTATTTGAACGCGGCTCTAGTATCGCGAACAAGCGTCCGCCATTAGGCTGTTTCGTACTTTGTTGCGCCTTAGCACCAGCCAGCGTTGTCGCAATTGCCGTTGGGTGATGGGCAAAGTCGTCGTAAACACGAATAGAGGAATCACCGGACACGCATTCCATTCGACGCTTTACCGACTGAAACTGACCCAGTGCTTCCGCGCTAACAATAGGAGTAACCCCCATATGCCGTGCCGCCACCATAGCAGCGACTGCATTACGGACGTTATGTAATCCACTTAACGACCAGTTTACGTGTGCTGTATCTTCGCCCTGATACATAACACTAAAGCGACTAGCATCATCACTATCCAAACGCCATTGCCATTCACAGGCACTCGTGCCTAGATTCTGCTCTATGCGCTGAACCGGTGTCCAACAGCCTTGTTTAAGTACTCGCTCCAACGCTTCCTCACCTGCCGGTAACACTATTTGCCCTGAGGCAGGAATAGTGCGAACAAGATGGTGAAACTGGCGTTCAATCGCAGCTAAATCGGGGAATATATCGGCGTGATCATACTCAAGATTATTCATAATCACAGTACGAGGCTGGTAATGAACGAACTTAGAACGCTTATCGAAAAAAGCCGTATCGTACTCATCGGCCTCAATCACAAAAAATGGAGACTCGCCCAAACGTGCTGAAACGCTGAAGTTTTGCGGCACGCCACCGATTAAATACCCGGGTTTCATACCCGCATACTCTAGGATCCAAGCCAACATACTCGCCGTGGTTGTTTTGCCGTGCGTACCAGCAACAGCAGCAACCCAACGTCCTCGTAAAACAAATTCGCCTAACCATTGCGGTCCTGAGGTATAAGGAATACCTCTATCCAACACATACTCAACCGATGGATTCCCACGGGACATGGCATTGCCAATAATAACGAGATCGACATCAGTAGGAATGCCTTCGGGCGCAAAGCCTTCTGTCAATTCAATGCCAGCGGCTAGCAATTGATCGCTCATTGGCGGGTAAACCCCCGCGTCAGAACCCGAAACGTCATGACCTAGTGCTTTGGCCAATTGAGCAAGAGACCCCATAAAGGTGCCACAAATGCCCAGAATGTGCAGTCGCATCTTCCCTACCGCTTTAGGATTAAACCGTTAGTGTACTGCCCCTTTACCGCGGAGCAAGCACTAACATCAAGGGAAGCTGTTAATAATTCAATGCCTCCACTTCGCTCTAAGAAAGCCGGTGATGGTGAACATAGCCTGCCATTCCTATTTAAGTGTGAGCTATGGCCATAGGATTATCGGTCTAAGCGCTGAATTTCCCCAGAGTTTCAGGTAGTATGCGCGCCAGTTTACCCTTTTGCTTACCGATGAGGACGATAACATGCAACGCTTACGGACGTTTTTGGATGGCCATTGCGACAATACCGCTGTGGTAGAGATCATTGATGGACTTATGGTTGCGTGCAAAGACATTGCCTATCGTCTACACCTTGGTTCACTTGCTGGCGTACTTGGCAGTGCCGAACAAGAGAATGTCCAAGGGGAATGCCAAAAGAAGTTAGATGTTATCTCTAACGACTTAATCAAGGATTGTCTTGCTGCCATTCCTAGCGTCAAAGGCTTGGCCAGCGAAGAAGAAGAATTACCAGTGGCATGTAATGCCAGCGGTGAATATTTAGTCTTGTTCGATCCATTAGACGGCTCCTCCAACATCGATGTAAACGTCACCGTCGGTACTATTTTTTCGATATTGAAGGCCGCCGCGGATTCCGACGCTGCTACCGAAGCCGCGTATTTGCAATCAGGTAAACAGCAAGTTGCTGCCGGGTACGTACTCTACGGACCATCAACTTTACTCGTACTGACAACGGGTGATGGCGTCTTTTCCTTTACACTGGACCCGCGCATCGGCGAATTCGTATTAGAGCGCCAAAATATTCGTATATCTGAAACGACTCAAGAATTTGCCATCAATATGTCAAACCAACGTTTCTGGCTGCCTGAAATGCAACAATACGTTTCTGATTTATTGCAAGGCGAAGAAGGTCCCTTGGGTAAACGCTATAACATGCGTTGGATTGCATCTATGGTTGCAGAAATTCACCGCATTCTGACCCGCGGTGGTATTTTTATGTACCCATACGATAGCCGCGATCCTGGCAAGCCAGGTAAGCTGCGTTTAATGTATGAAGGCAATCCAATGAGTATGCTAGTAGAGCAAGCAGGCGGTATGGCCTCCACCGCTTTCGAAAACATTATGACGGTTAAACCCGAAGGTATTCATCAACGTGTATCCGTTGTTATGGGTTCATCTCAAGAAGTAGAAACAGCGATCGGTTATCACGTAAAAAACTAATGCATTCGCGTTAATTAAGCAGAAACGGCAGATACTAATCTGCCGTTTCTGTTTGTTTCAACCATCGATTTAACATATCTCTAATATTGTCTAGGCGAATTGGCTTCGCCATATAGTCATCCATACCAGCATCAATGCACCGCTGCTCTATTTTATCCGTGGTATTTGCCGTACAAGCGATAATTGCCCCTGGAAACCCATATTTTCTTAGCTGCTCGCTGGTCTCAAAACCATCCATTCCCGGCATTTGGCAGTCCAGCAAAATAAGATCAAAATGTCGTCCCTGATGCTGAATTAAACTTATGCAGTCTTCGCCAGAACCAACCGAACTGATTTGGATATCGGGAGCGACTTTGTTCAACATCTTTTCAGCCACTTTTAAATTGACTTCGTTGTCCTCGACAATCAGTATTTTGCCGCGGGCTACTGATGTTGACGCTGCATTAGCCAAAGATTTTTCATTACTCTTTGGTGATAGTAAGGGAATAGTAACAGAGACGCAGGTACCGCCACCGGGGTTGTCTTCAAACGCGATATGCCCAGCTAATATTTGGCTAATATGATGACAAATCGTCAAACCCAATCCTAAGCCATCGTAACGACGATTAAAGGAAGAGCTTACTTGGGAAAAAGCTTCGAGCACTTGGCTTTGCTGATCGGCTGGAATACCAATCCCCGAATCCCGTACAACAATTCGAAGCTCTTCGCCGTCATCGCGCAGATATTGCAACTCAATAACGACAACACCTTGCTCGGTGAACTTTAGGGCATTATCCGATAAATGTCGTAATAATTGCCGAACCAAAGACTTCGGTAAATAAATCTCCGTCTGCAAAAAAACAGGATCAATATCAACGATTAAAGATAAGCCCTTACGACTTGCCTTGATTCTTAAATCGGCAAACAGTGGCTCCATGACTTTAGCGATATCGCAATATGCATAAACCACCGGCAACTGACTACTATCAGTGTCGACAACGACCATGACGTCATCGAGCAACTGAGTTAAGTGCGCTAGTGACGTATCCGCATGTCTTTTTTGATCATTAAATTCCGTTTCCGAACTACTCTGATCCATAAGTTGTAGCATACCAACCGCGCCATTTAATGGTGTCCGTAGTTCATGGCTCATCATGGATAAAAACTGACTTTTAGCCTGACTGGCTTCCCGCGTTTTCTGCTGTTCTTGCAGCAATTGACTAGTAAAACGCTCATGCTCTGCTTCCGCCTTTTCTAAGGTTAACGCCAGTCGATTCCCGTCATCTTGCAAGTTACCTATTTCTGCGCCGTCGTTTACATCAATTCTGCGCCAGTTTTCTCCTCTGGCTAATTGGCGAATAAAGCTGGATAAAGATTCCAGTGGCCGCACAATCGTCATACCCATGTAACGACCAATAAGCGCTGCTAAAATAACCACCGCTAAACCAGTCAGCAACGACTGCCGTAAAATAGAAAGTTCTCGATCGCGGCCAAAACGATCTGTCATACCCAACTCAATATAACCGAGTTCTTGAATGGTACGATCGTCCTCATTAAAACTAGAAAATTCGCTCAGAGAGACAATTTCACGATTAATATCACTATGCAGTAAGCGCACTTCCGATAAGCTCAACCCTACATAGGAATCAGAGTGGCGATCAATCACTAGCTCGCCATTGGCATTACTAATTCGTACCGTCACTATTGCAGGCTGAGCCAACGCCGCATCAATAAGTGGCATTAATAATTCATAATTACCTGAAATCAGTGGGTATTCTGCCGATGCTCCGATATTCTCGATCATTAAACGTGCGATGCTCTCGTTCTCACGATGCACGTCAGACCAGCGCTCCATCATGTGCAGAGCGGTGAGTAAGGCAACCGTCAACAGCACTGGCAAAGTACTGAGTAGCATAATTCGACGACGAATCGACCAATCACGGAAGTTCATGACGATTCTCCTCTGCTTTCATCAATGCCTTAACTGCATCATTAACATTCGGCAAAGATAGATTTAACGACCGCCCCACCTGCTCGTTATAGCGCACTTGAAAATATGGATTGTAGTCCTGTTTAGCCCATTGTTTGTTATTTAAACCTGCAGATAAAATTTCAATTAAGCGTTTACTAACATCATCTAAGTCGCTGTAAGTAGATGCTAGCGATCCTGCTTTTATATAAGCACTTGAAGGTCCGATTAAGGGTCGATTCTGTCGATAGGCTGTTATTAAAATATTTTTGATATTGCCAGGACTGTATAACTCGCTATCGTACACCCCCACCAAAGCTTGATTGTCAGCAAGTAATTCAATCAATGTACGATTTAAGTTATTGAGATCCGAAAGTGGATAAATATTAACAAACTCTTCGCGCTGCACCTTAGCGACTTCATCTGCCGCGCTTGCTGCAAAGGCATCTGAAACTAAGACACCGAGACGTACATCAGAACCTAGCAGAATTTTGCTGAGCGTAATTTGACGAGATAAAGGCGGCTCCACATAGATGGCAGACTTTAATATTGCAGAACGCCGCTGCGCACTCTCGCGGCTAACGAACACTGCGACCACAGGGCTATCCGTAGGCGTTTGCCATGCTTCAAGAACAGGTTCGCCTAGCAAGACAATCGCATCAAAGCTAGACCAATCGACTTGTTTATCGCCTAGCGTTAATAACTGGGAGGGGATCTTCAGGCCCTGAGCAATAGTTTTTGCCAACTGCTCCGCCATAGGCTGGCGTTCGCGCACGACCAAAGCAATATCGGCAATGCTCGCTGCGCTAAATAGCAACGAACACCACAGAACAAGAATCGCCTTACGATGCCAGAACGGTTTCAGAGCATCCATGCACATCATCCATGTCAAAAAGTAATTCCGGCCCGAAAGGAGTAGATATCATTAACAGCATAGACCTGATCTGGGTAAACAAGCCGAGAATCATCAACTAAATGATGCCAAAACAAGCCCACTTCAGGTTTGTACCCTTTTACCGACCAAGTTTTCGTTAGATTCGCCTCGAACCGGCGGTAGTCTCCGTCATTATTGTTGAAGTTGTTGTAGCCATCGTGCCACAAATAGGTCAGCGTAGAACCCCAGTTATTACCATCATGATGCCAACTAACATTATTACTCCACTGCGCACTCAAGCGTCGTTCAACTTTCGACAAACGTCCAATTTCCTTGTCATCTAGTTGACTAATATCTCCCAATCGAACGGCTGCATCGACATATGCCCCAGACCACCATAGCCAATTATTACGACTGAACTGCCAATTCAACTGCCAATCGACTCCTTTTACATCCATCTTAGTATCCGACGCGATATACACAGAGTTCAGTGCAATGGTGTTAGATATCAACTGACTAAGGCTGTCTTTATACACCTTAACGTCTAATTCTAGATTTAATTCCGGCAATTTACCGTAATAGCCAAGCTCTACGCTGGTAATTTTCTCATGATCGAGATCTCGAGTATCCGGAACTTGATTCATGAAAAATCTACCGCTATCTAAATTCAAATAGTTGTCAGTAAGATCCCGCAATAGAAAAGAATAATTAGGCTTTTTTTCCAAAAGGTCTGGTGAACGCACCGCTTGCGAATAAACAAGACGCAAACTCTGCTGCTGCGTTATTAAAAAATTAGCCGCTACACGAGGAGAGAAAGCGCTAGCGTTTGAGTCTTCCTCTTCATACATCCCTCCTACGTTAAACACTAGATGAGTCAATGCGCGCCATTCACCATTGGCGAACATACGATAGGTATCATTATGCTCAGCCCCCTGAAAATAAGTTAGTGAGTCGGCACGATCACGACGATAACTAACACCAGAGACCGTACGTAATGCTGGAGTCCACTGGATGGTATCCTGCCACTCAATATCATAACGATCTTCACGCACGTTAAAATTACCAGTACCACACACTAGCTGCCCTAACTGAGAAAAGTCACTACCATTATAAGCATTACCAAAAGCAGCAGCGGCAGCGTCTAAGTCACTCTGTTCCAGGTTATAAGTCACGCCCAAATTAGTTTCAATCAATTGCTCCACTTGCTCAGGAGTCAACGAATTAGTGGCAATTCCGCCGACCAGATAATTGGCGGCGTTCAAAGTATCCGGATCCGCACTACTATCGGCATAAATGCTGGGTATGCCTAATGCAACAAAACTAGTCCAATCTGGATTAGCTCGATACTCAGAGAACAAGGAGGGATCAAGCGATGTCGTCGACGTGCAGCTAGATGTCTCTTGAGTACGACGGTCACTTTGCCAATAGACTTGTAAATGCGAAAAGTGATCTTGGTTGAATTCGTGAATCAACTTCGCCATTACAAAGCCCTGCCGCGTCATTTGATCAGGATAACCCACATCAAAGTCACTCTTACGAATATCTGTGTTGCCATATTTGTATGCAGCTTCCCAGTTAAGCTGGGTTTGATCACTCATTCTATGATCGTAATACAAGCTGGCAAAAGCGTGGCGACGAGAGTCGCGCCAATCGTCCCGTCCTTTCGTAGCCTCACTGCCATCAAAGCCATTATCGGCATTTTGCTGCAAAGTTAAGCGGTAGCCGTCATCATTTACGCTGCCAGAATAGCTAACTAAACTGTCTTCTACCCCCTGATTCCCCTTGCGAAACCGAATGGTAGTACCTTGAGTATCGGCCGGATGCTTAGTCACAATATTGATAACGCCAAGGAAGGCATTCGCGCCATAACTGGCTGCGTTAGGTCCGCGCACCACTTCTACACGTTGAATATCTTCCATAGCCACTGGAATATCGTCCCAAATAATTTGAGCGATAGCCGCTTTAAATACTGAACGACCATCCACAAGCACTTGCATACGACGCATAATGTTGGGGCTTGACGCGTGATAAGCTACCGCGCGATTGTTTTGATCATCACCATGACCAACAAACATCCCGGGCACAAAACGCATAAGGTCCGGAATAGTTCTCACCCCCCAGGCCTCAATTTGTTTCGCTTCAATAACCGTGATACTAGCAGGCACTTCAGCCCTAGGCTGCTTTAAACGAGCAGCTGTGAGTGCCACAGGAATATCTTCCTGCAAGGAAAACCCACCGAAGTCACCATCGGTTAACGGATCAAATTCAGCCAGATCATCGGCCAACGCATCGGCACTGATGGCTAGCGAGGCTAAAATAAGACCGGAAAATATCTTGTTCTTCAAAAGCATGTGTACCTGCTACTTTGGTGATCTTTGTTAGTGCACCACACTCCATCGCCGGCACGGGGGATACTATTTACGACTTAATCAAACCACTAATAACTATTAGCATAGCAGGTGATCTAAAGTCATTCTTCATTCACTCAAACTATCCATCGCCACAAGAATACGCGTGGTGACAATGATACAGAGATCAATAAGGTATTCCTATTCATCTACGCTAAATGCAAGTCCTTCTGCGAACAGGAACAACCGCCCAATCAAAAATTCTACAATTACTGTTCAGTTTTTTTAATGCTAGCCACAACGGTATCTACATCGGGTAAATTTAAATTGAGAGAACGGGCCACCTGATGATTATAGCTAACAGAGAAATACGAATTATAGTCTGGTTTAGCCCAATCATTATGACCTAGCCCTTTTAGTAAAATCTCACTCAAACGCCGAGCAACATCCGTTAGATCACTATAAGTTGACGCTAAAGCGCCCGCATTAATATAGGCGTTCGAAGGGCCTATCAAAGGAATATTATGTCTATAGGCAGTAATTAATATGTTTTCAATATTTTTAGCACTATAGATATTTAAATCATACTGACCGATCAATACCTGACTATCCGCAAGTAAGTCGATCAACGCTCTATTGAATGAGTCATACTCGTCAATATTATACAGCTTAATTTTTGAAGATTTAGGGAGTTTACTAACTTCCAGAGAGAGACGCTTAGAATCATTTTTTAAAATAAGAATACCTAAGTTTTCCGCTTCACCTAAAATTAAGCGCGCCAAAGCAACTTGCCGTCTCAATGGAGGTTCAACGAAGATCGCACTGCTTAAAAAGGATGCATTTTCGACGGCCACTCTACCACTAAGAATACTAACTACTGGAACATCGTTCGCCAAATTCCATGTCTCTAGCGGCCCATCACCCACCAATACGACGCAATCATAAACAGAATGCTCAAACTGTTCGGCCAAAACTACGGTAGCGGTAAAACCGGTTTCATTAGCTACTTTTTGCGCTAGCACATTCACTGCCGGAATTACTTTCTGCACCACAATAGCGACTTTTTCTGCCCATAATGGAGAAGAATAAATCAGCAAAATACCAATCAAGAAACACTTCACGAAATGTCTCTATTGCTGAAAAAATTAGACGAGATTCGCATTAAAAATCAACTCCAATGCGAATGGAGTAAAGATCATTGGTGGAATACACTTGATCGGCTTCTAATAATTCGCCGTCATCCACTAAGTGGTGCCAAAACAAGGTAACGCTAGATGTAAGCTTTCTATATCGCCATGATTTCTGCAGGTTCACTTCGTAACGACGGTAATCGTTTGGATCAGCTTCGCTAGCGTCATAGGCAGAATTCCAAAAATACGACAACGTCGAATTCCAACCTTCCCCTTTGTGATGCCAACTAATATTGCCGCTATACTGCGCACTTAGACGTGTCTCAGCAGTTTGAAATTCTTCTATTTCAATTTGGCTAAATAAATACGTAGAGCCGGGGCGAACATCCGTATCTAAATAAGCGCCAACAAACCTTAGCCAGTTCTTTCCACTAAGCTCCCACTGGAACTGCCAATCAACACCTTCGATACTCATTTCGGTGTCATTTGATAACGATGGTGCAGCAACTCCAACATACTGGGATATTAATTGCGTTAATTCATCTCGATAAAGTTTGATATCCATTTCTAGGCCAATGCTAGAAATATTGTGATAATAACCAACCTCATAGCTAGTGATTTTCTCACTTTCAACACGGCGATTATCATAAACCTGATGAATAAAATAGGTTGCTTCCTGCACGCCTAAATAATTATCAGGTAAATTGTTCACATCAAAAGAATAGTTAGGTTTTTGTTCATAAACATCAGGCGATCTAGTCGCTGTCGAATACACCAATCGAACACTTTGACGTGGCGAAAAAAGATAATTTAGAGCAATGTGAGGAGAGAACTCAGGAGAATTAATACTTTCGTATTCGTAAGTACCTGCGGCATTAATGATAATTGACTCGGATGCATGCCATTCTAAATTGCCAAAAGCCCGATACAAATAACTGGTTACCTTACCGTCAAAATACGTTTGTGAATTAATTTTTTCTTGCCGAATATTGATTCCAGTTACACTGCGCAATGTATCCGTCCATTGAACGGTGTCTTGCCATTCAACATCCGAACGCAGGCCGTCGTAACTTAAATTTGCATCATCACAAAACGGTTGCGAAAATTGACTAAAGCCAGTTCCGTCGTAGGCTCTAAGTACTACCGTTTGGGCAAGATCGACATCTTCTTGCGATAAGGTATATCGTTCGCCTGTGGCCTGCTCAATAATCGCCGCTAATTCATTTGGCGTTGAGCTGCCGAAAGCCAATTGCTGTAATAACTGATTGGAAGCATAGGCAGTAGCAGGGTCAGCCGAACTGACTGCCGTCGGCAGACCTATCCCTAAAAACTTCGCCCATTGCGGATTCACCTCCCACTCAGCGTATAAATCACTATCGAGTGCCACGGTAGGAATACACGCTATGCCTTCCTGAGTGCGTTTTTCGAATTGCCAATACGCACGCAGGTATGCTTGATGTGAACTTGAAAAATTGAAGTCCGCCTGTGCAGATCCATAATAGGCTTTAACAAAGTTACTCCGCGGTTCTTGCCAAAGAAGTCCTTTCCGCACATCGGTATAGCCGTATTTATAGCCACCTTGGAAAGATAACTGAATACCGCTATCTAAATCTTGCTCGTAATATCCGGTAGCGAAACCATGTCTTCGGCTGTCCTCGAGCTTGTCGGACGACTCAGTTTGTAATCCATCAAAACCATCGTCGCTGGTCTGTTGTATGGTTATACGCGACGAGCTCTTGCCATATATCGTAGAAACACTCCCCATAGCATCACGTACATTTTGAGTCCCCCCACGATAGCTAATGCGCACACCTTCGGTATCCGCTGGTTTCTTCGATGTAATACTGACCACCCCAAGGAAGGCATTCGCACCATACATGGCTGAACTTGGACCCCGAACAAACTCGATTCGTTGGATATCCTCAAGCGCGATGGGAATGTCATCCCAAACCACCATAGCGATGCCGCCTTTATAAACCGACATACCATCAACCAAGACTTGTAGACGCCGGCTCATATAAGCGGTTGAACCGTGATAAGCCACGACATCGTTATGTTCAAACTTATCTTGAGTAACAAAAACACCGGGAACAAAACGTAATAACTCAGGAAGGGTACGAACGCCCCAAGCAGCAATTTGTTCAGCATCAATGACGGTAACACTAGCGGGAACTTCGGCGCGAGGCTGTTTCAAACGGGCAGCCGAAAGAACAACAGGGATGTCTGCTTCTAGCAATGGCAAATCAAATTCGGATAGATCGTACTCACTGGCATAGACACCAGTGCATTCCATAAAAAAAACGATAAACAATACAATCGAATGTAGCGTTCAACTTAAAAACATCTACTACAGCTCCCGCTTTCCCTGACTCTACAACAACGAAGGCCTCCTGCAATGCATCCTGCCACCCGTTTCGGTCACGAATTATGCCATATTCTCTCGTCGAACTGACATCTATAGCGGCTTGCGGCTATAATTCCGCCAGACATTCAACCTACCTATGGAAACTGTTATGAGCTACAACTCGATTCCAGCTGGCAAAGACTTGCCTAACGATATCTACGTCGTGATTGAAATCCCTGCAAACCACTCTCCGATCAAATACGAAATCGACAAAGATATGGACGCCCTGATGGTTGACCGTTTCATGGCAACCCCGATGTTCTATCCAGCGAACTACGGTTATATCTCTAACACTTTGGCTGATGACGGCGATGCACTGGATGTATTAGTTATCACTCCATACCCAGTTCAACCGGGCTCAGTCATTCGTGCACGCCCTGTTGGCGTTCTAAATATGGAAGACGAAGCCGGTGGCGACGCTAAGTTATTAGCCGTTCCGCACGAAAAATTGACTCAGTTATACAACGATGTAAAAGATATCGACGATGTTCCTGAGCTATTGCGCGCGCAAATCTCTCACTTCTTCGAAAATTACAAAGATTTAGAGAAAGGCAAGTGGGTAAAAGTAAGCGGCTGGGGTAATGCTGACGAAGCTCGTCGCATGATCACTGAAGCAGCTGCAGCCTATAAAGGCTAATAGCGCTGGCTCAAGCCATCGTTACAAAAAAGGGAGCCTAGGCTCCCTTTTTTATAAGACATGTATCACTCTACTGAGCTAGCTTAGCTCTAAGCTCGGCCAGTTCTTGCTCCGCCGCTTTAGCGCGCGCTTCAGCTTCCACCTGCGCGGTGACATCTTTTTGGATGCCGATGTAATAGGTCAACTGATCTTCATCGCTATAAATTGGCGATATACTCAGCTCATTCCAAAACATCGAACCATCTTTATGGTAGTTACGTAATACAACCCGAGCGCTGCTGCCTTGCTTAATCGCTTCGCGAATCGTATCTAAGCCCGTTTGATCTCGATCCCCTGTCTGTAAAAAGCGGCAATCTTGATACAAAATCTCGTCAACATGATAGCCAGTCAGACGCTCAAAAGCCTTATTAGCGTAGATCAGAATATTGTCGTCACCTTCTTGTTCCGCAATGACAATTCCGTCGTTCGAGGCATCTACCGCTTTTTTCAACAGCTCTAAACTGATTGGCCCTTGCTCATCATTGTGGTCGATGACCATCTCTGTACTCCACCATTAAATATCGCTCTAAGCCGCAGTCGGGAATCATCCTTACGGCAAACTTCGAACACGGTACTACGCCTTCCGCTAGAACGGAAGTCTATAAAAACGCAGAAAGTGTGACCGAATACTTAGCGTGAGTTCGGACATTCTTTTACATTCTGTATAACTACTTATAGAATTTGCTCAGCTTTGTACAATTTTAGGAACAGGCCCAGGGTATGTCATCCCCAACATCCGAGCCGCAAGCGGCTTACTATCCTATACGGGTCGTCTCGAACGAGACCGGTGTTAATGCCATTACTCTTCGCGCATGGGAACGACGTTACGGGTTAATTACGCCCAAACGCACGGCCAAAGGGCATAGACTCTATACAGAATCCGATATTCAGCTTATTCGTAAGGTTGTGTCTCTATTAGAGCGCGGAGTCCCGGTATCACAGGCTAAAGCCATGATAGATAGCGGCGATCCGGAACCAGAAACCATATTGATAAGCCAACCACAGCCGTCGCAATGGCATCAGTATCGTGCGTCTTTGGCCAAAGGCGTACAACAATTTGATGCTGCGCAACTGAGCACCGTTGCCGATGAAGTGAGTCAGTTTTTTCCTATAGATATCGCCTTGCGCTTCTTATTGATCCCTATGTATCAACATTTGCGCGATCAAGTTACCCAGCCTTTGGGGCAAGCCCGCATGCAGTTTTACGGCGGTTTTCTCCAAGGTAGACTCGCTGGGCGCTTAGGTGAAGAAAGTAACCTTGAATATAAAGGTACGCTTGTAGTTGCTAATACCACTCAAGATGACGACCTAGATATGTTGTTGTTAGCAATATTGCTGAAACAACTCGGATTACGCATTGTGCGCTTAGCTGGATTGACCGCCACGGATGATATTACCGAGTTACTAAGACACCAACAGTGGCAAGGGGCTGTATTGCGCATCCCTAAACACGCCAGTGATGCACAAAAGCAACAATTACAGCGCATGGTCCTTGAATCCGGTGCCGCTATTTTTGTCATCGGCCAACAAGCAGATGAACAAACAACTTTACGACAAAAAGGGCTCGTTACCCTCAACGGCGATCTACAACAAGATGCCATCAATGTTCGAGACATGTTATTAGGCTTACCTGAATGAGTGCCGTATACGATCTGCTGCTCCGCCATATTGACTTACTAACCCCCAAGACCACCGTATTGGGTTCAGCAAAAGATTTAAGCGGTGAGTGGCTATCAGTAGTAAAAAAGAACGAGTTACAGATCAACACGTGGGACTGGCTAACGGCTCAAGCTTATCAAGGTCATATCGACAATAAATTGATCACATTTGGTTTACCGACTACAGATCAACTGCAAGATCGCACCGTAATTTTGCTTTGGCCTAAAGCCAAACCTTTTGCTCAAGCGCTTATTCAGCTCATCGCCACTACCGCAAAGCGTTGCTATGTTGTTGCCGCTAATGACGCCGGTGGTAAAAGCATTGGCAGTGCCTGCAAAGAATTCAGTAGCTCAACCACAAAATTGGATAGCGCGCGCCATTGCTCACTATGGTCGATAGACCTAACACCTGTTACAAAGTTTAACTGGCTAGCGATGGGACGCTCATTTAAGTGGGATACCGCCGACTACCTTACCCTGCCGGGAGTGTTCAGTCATGGCAGTTTAGATAGCGGCACATCCGTCTTGTTAGAACACCTTCCCGCGCCTGCACACGGTCGGCTACTCGACTTAGGTTGTGGCTCTGGCGTCATTGGGCTTAGCCTCAAAAAGCGCAGCCCGTCATTAGAGGTGGTACTAACGGATGTTGATGCATTTGCTCTGCGCAGTGCTCAACTCAACAGTATGCGCTTAGCGTTACCGGTTGAAATCCTACACAGCGATGGTTTGACCGCCATTGATGGGCGCTTTGACTTCATTATTACCAATCCGCCGTTTCACCAAGGTAAGAATACCGATTACCAATTCGCGCAGAACCTTTTCAAACAAGCGAAGCAACACCTCGTCAAAGACGGACAGTTATGGCTAATCGCTAATCGTCACTTAGGTTACGAAGAATGGGCGCAAGAAGCCTTTGACCATGTAGAAGTCATGGTACAAGAGAAGGGGTTCAAATTGATTTGCGCGCAAGAACCACGCTAGCCCGCAATTACAAACCAGCGGCTGACGCGCGTTTGATACTCACCTGTTGCCAAACTAATACGGCGGCTAAAATCATCAACGGTGGCAAGGCAGATAGTAACAAGCCTTGCCACCCAAGAATCAAAACCACTGCACCAGACGCCATAGCCCCAAGTGCCTGACCACCAAAAACAAGTAAATCATTAAAACCCTGCACACGGGTCGCCTCTTCAGGACGATAGCATTGAGTCAGCAAAGAGGTTCCTGCAACAAAAAGTAAGTTCCAAGCAAAGCCCAACAACAATAGCCCTAACCAATAATGCAATAATGATCGATCCCACCAAGCTACCGCAATGCAAAGCAACATGGATACTAGGCCCGCAACAATCATGCGCACATGCCCTAACCCTTGGATCAAATAACCAGAAATGAGCGAAGGTAAAAACATCGCCGCGATGTGGCTTTGAATAACCCACTTAGCATCGGCCAATGCGTAGCCATCCACCAAGGTCATACTAATCGGCGTCGCGGTCATGATGTAAGACATCACACTAAAACCACAGCTCGCCGATAGCGTCGCCAACCACAGCGTCGGCTGAGACAAGAGTTCAGATAGTGATCTCCCTGTTGCCCGCACACTTTCAGTCGTGACTAATTGCCGCGGAACAACCATGGCTAAGACCACGGCGGCTAACGTAAAAAATAATGCCAGTGCAATAAAGGCTGCACTCATATCTAACTGAGGAAACCACGCTGCTAAAGTAACCAGTTCAGGTCCCAAAAAAGCCGAAACAATACCCACCAGCAGCAAACGCGCCGCCACCACTGCATGCTTATCCGCTGTCACGCTCGCCATCGCGACAAAACGAAATTGCTGTACGACAGCCGCCACACCACCGAAACAAACTGCGCTAGCGACAAACCCCCAGAAAGTTTCTTTATAAATCGCTAAAGCCGCTGCTAATGATGCAACTGAACCGAATAACATGGCGTTGATAAATAGAACTCGACGACCAAACCGAGCTGCAATGGCGGCTGCAGGTAATACCGCTAATGCCGTACCAATGATCATGGCGGCGACAGGTAAGGTCGCTAAAGAAGGATTATTGTGCAAGCGTGCGCCAATGACACCACCGGCAAACATCATGAGAGGAGCAGCACTCAATGCGAGTGCCTGAGCCACCATCAACCCTTGCAACAGCGTCATTGAAGTATTCCTATAATCGGCAAATAAGCTGCCCACCCTATGCGAAATAGGCAGCTTACTTCTATTACGGCATATTGCGCGAATAGAAGATTTCTAACATCTCTTTACGTAATTTCGCTTCGACGTCTTCACGCTCAGCGGCATCCATTGTCTTAACACCTTCACCAAACAAATAGTTGTCTAGTTCAAAGTCTTTCAGCAGCATCTTGGTGTGGAAGGTATTTTCTTGATACACGTTCACATCAATCATCTGATACGCATTACGTGTATCTTCAGTCAGGTACTTCTGAATCGAATTGATGTTGTGATCGATATAGTGCTTCACACCATCGACGTCACGAGTAAAACCACGCACACGATAATCAACGGTCACGATATCCGAATCAAAGCTGTGAATCAGGTAGTTCAATGCTTTCAGTGGCGAAATCAAACCGCAAGTAGACACATCAATATCCGCACGGAAGGTGCTAATGCCACCGTGAGGATGACTTTCAGGATAGGTATGCACGGTAACGTGCGATTTATCCAAATGAGCAACCACAGTATCGCGCAGCGGACCTGGGTTCTCTTCCATCAGCTCTTCTGCTGGCGGTGTTTCATGCTCGGCAACCAGAATGGTCACACTCGCACCTTGAGGCTCATAATCCTGACGGGCTACGTTCAGGATATTTGCGCCAATGATATCAACAACGTCCGTTAGAATTTTAGTCAGACGTTCTGCACTATAGAGTTCATCAATATACTCAATGTACTCCTGACGCTCTTTTTCTGTTTTGGTATAACAGATGTCATAGATGTTAAAGCTCAATGACTTAGTCAGGTTGTTGAAACCATGAAGTCGCAATTTGTTATTCAATACAGGATCCTCATATATCGTGCGATCTAGCCGCTCAGTCTGTTTCGCTTACAGCAAAGCTGTGGGTAATTTCGACGCCAGCTTGCTCTAACATAATCGATGCAGAGCAATATTTTTCAGCCGACAGTTTTACTGCCCGCTCAACTAACGATTCTTTTAGATTGCGGCCACTGACTTTGAAGTGAACGTGAATTTTAGTGAAGACACTCGGCACCGCATCTGCGCGCTCCGCTTCAATCTCAGCAACACAATCATGCACATCAAGACGCTGCTTCGATAAAATGCTCATCACATCAAAACTAGTACAACCACCTAAGCCAAGTAACAGCATCTCCATAGGGCGAATCCCCATGTTGCGGCCACCGTGATCTTCTGGTCCGTCCATGACAATGGCATGACCACTACCAGACTCACCCAAGAACATCGCATTATCGACCCACTTTACCGTCGCCTTCATGAAAAACTCCGCTACCAGACGAAAGCGCGCAGATTACCACAGCTACCCCACCGAGATAACTCAGTGAGCAAAAAAACCACAGTTATCAGTAAAAAAAGCGAGATAAATGAGTAATTGGCCTCTTTCCGCGGTTCTACTGTGCCAACGGATAGGTAATAATCAGAGCAGCGATCAGCAAGGAACCCTAAATGATCATTCCGCGTATTCCATCCATTCATGCACCGTTAGAGAACTTTCTAACGCATTGCCACACGAAACGTTATCCAGCACGTACCACCTTAATAAACACAGGCGATGCGAGCGACACACTCTACTACCTAATGAAAGGTTCAGTCAGTGTTGTGATCGAAGATGATGAGGGCCGTGAGATGATCATGGCTTACCTCAATGAAGGAGACTTCTTTGGTGAGATGGGTTTATTCGACGAAGCCAATAGCCCTCGTACTGCCAGTGTTCGCGCCAAGACAGTATGTGAAGTGGCTGAAATCTCGTATTCGCGTTTCCGCGAGTTAGCAGAATCCGATATCGAGCTCGTTTTCCGCATCTTCCGCCAAATGGCTCAGCGCTTAACTCGCACCACTCGCAAAGCGGGTGACTTGGCATTTTTAGATGTCACGGGTCGCGTTGCAGGTACATTATTGGATTTGTGCAAACAACCCGATGCCATGACGCATCCCGATGGTATGCAAATCAAGATCACACGCCAAGAAATTGGTCGTATTGTTGGTTGCTCGCGCGAGATGGCAGGACGAGTACTGAAGAGCCTAGAAGAACAAGGGCTAATCAGTGTGGCCGGTAAGACGATCGTGGTATTCGGCACGCGCTAGGTCAGCGCTTTGAATATCAACCAAGCGGGAGGAAACTCCCGCCTAATTGCACGGATAACTCTTAGAAAAAAAGTGCCTGTAGAGCTTCACCCGGTTCATCACAGCGCATAAAGGCCTCTCCCACCAAGAAGGCATTGACGTTGCGTTGGCGCATCTCTGCCACATCCTCAGGTACCAAAATACCGCTTTCGGTAACCAACAAACGATCTGCTGGTACATAAGGCAACAAGCCAAAGGTGGTTTCTAGCGTTAACTCAAAGGTATGCAAGTTACGGTTATTGATACCCACCAATGGCGTTGCCAGTGTCAGTGCCGTTTCTAGCTCTTCACCATCATGCACTTCCACCAGCACATCCATACCCAACTCGTGCGCAATGCCTTCTAAATCTTGCAGCTGCATTTTACTCAATGCAGAAACGATTAAGAGAACACAGTCGGCGTTTAATAGACGAGCCTCATAAATCTGATACGGATCAATTAAAAAGTCTTTGCGAATGACCGGTAACGAGCATGCTTTACGCGCAGCCACTAAAAAATCTTCATGGCCCTGAAAATAATCGCGATCGGTTAATACCGACAAACACGCAGCGCCACCCTTTTCGTAGGATTCAGCAATGGCCTCGGGTACAAAATCTTCACGAAATACACCTTTAGACGGTGATGCTTTTTTAACTTCCGCAATGACGGCAGGTAAACCAGCTTCAACCTTGGCTTTCATTGCGTGGTAAAAGCCGCGTAATTCAGCGTTATCACAATCCACTGCACGCGCTTTTAGTTCATTCAACGAATGAGTTTTAGAACGGAAAGCAACTTCACTCGCCTTCGTTGCTAGAATTTTCTTTAGTATTGTTGGGGTATTCATAATTAATTCCAAACGCGTCGTGCGCACAATAGCGCCACAATATTATTCAGCACTATCCGCTGCTAGGTAATTTGAGAAACTTACCAGCTCGTTCATTTTCTCTAACGCTAGGCCCGTACAAATTGCATCTTCGGCCATCGCCACGCCATCTTTTAAGTCTTTTGCTAATCCTGCTACATAAATCGCAGCACCGGCATTAATTGCTAACATATCCGCAGCTTTTTTCCCCGCAGCTGTTTCACGCTTACCCAGAGCATCACGAATCAGCGTCAAGCTTGCCGCAGCGCTGTCGATCTCAAGCCCAGTTAATACTTGCGACTCAATACCCACTTGCTCAGGTGTTAATACATATTCCTTTAATTCATTGTTACGCAACTCGCAGACATAGGTGGGTGCCGCTAAGCTAATTTCATCCAACCCATCTTGTGAATGTACGACCATGACATGGCCGCCATTTAACCGTTGCAATACTTCCGCCACAGGACGAACCAAAGCTTTTGAAAATACGCCGATTACTTGATTGCGGACTCCAGCGGGATTGGTCATAGGACCAAGAATATTAAATATGGTGCGTAAACCGAGAGACTTACGAGGGCCAATCGCATGCTTCATTGCACTGTGATGTGATGGCGCGAACATAAAGCCAACGCCCAACTCATTGATACAACGAGCTACCTGCTCAGAGGTTAGCGCTAAATTAACACCTGCAGCTTCTAACAAATCCGCACTACCAGAACTAGACGACACGCCACGATTACCATGTTTCGCCACAGTGCCACCGGCTGCAGCAACCACAAATGACGATGCAGTTGAGACATTAAATAAATTGGCACCATCGCCACCTGTACCAACGATATCGACAGCATGATCTTGCTTTACCGTTACGCCGGTCGCCAGCTCTCGCATCACAGTGACCGCACCAACGATTTCATCAATGCTTTCGCTTTTCATACGCAGTGCCACCAAGAAAGCACCAATTTGCGCATCGTCACACTGGCCCGTCATGATTAAGCGCATAACGTCGATCATTTCTGCGGTGGTTAAGTCTTGTCGCTCAACAACACGCGCTAGTGCTTGGCGGATATCCATACATTGCTCCCCGATTAGCGACTAGTCAGTGTCGTGGTTAAAAAATTCTTTAAGAGTGCATGACCATGCTCAGTCAGTATCGACTCAGGATGAAATTGCACACCTTCTACGGCCAAGGTTTTATGTCGTACACCCATAATCTCTTCCATACTGCCATCCTGATTTTCCGTCCACGCAGTAATCTCTAAGCAATCAGGCAAATGATTCTTATCAATGACTAACGAATGATAGCGTGTGGCCTTGTATGGGTTCGGCAGGTTGGCAAATACGCCTAAATTGGCATGGTGCACATCGGATGTTTTACCGTGCATCACTTGCCCAGCTCGAATAATTTTGCCGCCAAACACCTGCCCAATACTTTGGTGCCCCAAACAAATACCCAAAATAGGTAACTTTCCGGCGAAATGCTCAATCACCGCCATAGAAATACCCGCTTCGTTCGGCGTACAAGGCCCGGGAGAAATCACTAAGTGGTCGGGGTTCAATGCTTCGATTTGCTCAATGGTGATTTCATCATTGCGATAGACGCGCACATCCGCCCCTAACTCAGCAAAATATTGTACGACGTTGTACGTAAATGAGTCGTAATTATCGATCATGAGCAACATGCTTGCTTCCTATGGGTCGCCAACGCGATCCTTAAAATTCGTTTACTGATCCAATCCAGCTTCAGCCATCGCGACTGCACGGAACATGGCACGGCCTTTGTTCATCGTTTCTTTCCACTCCAGTCTTGGAACAGAATCCGCCACAACACCAGCACCGGCTTGAATATTAAGATAACCATCTTTAATCACGGCAGTACGAATCGCAATTGCCGTATCCATGTTACCGTTCCAACTTAAATACCCCACCGCACCGCCATAGACACCGCGCTTGGTTGATTCAAATTCATCGATAATTTCCATGGCCCGAATTTTAGGTGCACCGCTCAAGGTGCCAGCAGGATGCACCGCTCGCAACACATCCATCGCCGTAATGCCTTCTTTAACTTGGCCTGTCACATTAGAAACGATGTGCATAACATGACTGTAGCGTTCAACCACCATTTGATCGGTGACTTCAACTTCACCAGTCTTGGCGATACGACCGACATCATTACGTCCTAAATCAATGAGCATTAAATGCTCGGCAATTTCTTTCGGGTCGGACAACAGCTCTTTTTCTAAGGCGATATCTTCTTCATGTGTTTGACCACGATAACGCGTACCGGCAATCGGACGAACCGTTACTTCACCATCTTCTAATCGCGCTAAAATTTCAGGCGATGAACCGACTACATGGAAGTCGCCTAAATTTAGGCAGTACATGTAAGGTGATGGATTTAAGGTGCGTAAAGCGCGATATACATTAACGGGATCACCCGCAAAAGGGACTTGCATGCGCTGCGAAATAACGCATTGCATGATATCTCCGGACAATACATATTCTTTGATTTGCTCAACCGCAGCCATAAATTCTTGCTCGCCAAATAACGAGCGAAAATCATCTTCATTAATTGTTTTAGGCTGAGCTAAGGCAGCACCTACTGGGCCAATGTAAGGTCGACGAAGCTGTTCACGTAATTCACCCAAGCGCAATTCTGCTTTGGCTAGAGCATCCGTTTCCGCTGGATCGGCCAATACAATTAAATGTAATATTCCACTTAAATTATCAAATACTACGACCTCCTCCGATACCATCAATAAAATATCAGGAGTATTTAATTCGTCCTCTGGGCACGAATTTTTTAATCGTGGTTCGATATATCGCACAGTATCGTAACCAAAATAGCCTACTAAACCGCCGTCGAATTTAGGCAATTCCGGCATAGGAGGCACACGATAACGTTGCTGAAAATCACTAATAAATTGCAGCGGATCAGCAACCTCCACTTGATCGATTACGTCGCCGTCTCTTTCTTGCAGAACGGTGTTACCAGTAATACGAATAACCTCGCGGCATGGCAAACCAATCATTGAATATCGGCCCCACTTTTCGCCACCTTGAACAGACTCAAACAAGTAGGTATACGGCGCATTCGCCAATTTGAGATATGTGCTTAAAGGCGTATCGAGATCGGCCAAAACCTGACGAGCGACTGGAATACGGTTAAAACCCTGCTCGGCAAGAGCAGCAAATTGTTGCGGAGTCATACAGAACCTTGAAATGTTAAAAACGCGCAAAAAATCCGCACACCACTAAATAAAGTCTAGGTGCGGTCAACAAGAGTGGCGTTTAACACCATCGACGAGTCAGATGCTGACCCTGTTGTAGGGGGCGGTTATATTGAAAAAACACCGCTAGCTCCGTAAAAAGCGATAAAAATGATGAGTGAACTATACCAGATGATCGCCGCGCGGCAAGTCACGGCTGCTGTCTAATCATTTACTCTATGCGCCAATCAAGGCAAGGCCAATTGCGCAAAGTTGCAGCATTGCGAAGTTGCTCATTAGGATTGAGTACTACCGGCTGTGCGACTAACTCAAGCAAAGGAATATCGGCATGACTATCGGTATAAAACGCCGCATCCGTAAACGATAAGCCACGCGCTTGAAGAAATGCCTGCGCCAGAGCAACCTTGCCACTGCCGTAACACATAGGCCGCTCCAATCCGACGATCTTTTCTCCTTCAACTCGCAAACGATTGCTTATGACGTGTGGAATACCGAGTGCGCGCCCATATGCTTCGGCGATCACATGATCAGCACCAGTAATCATTACCAATTCCGTGCCCTGACGTTCGTAGGCAAACAACAAAGAAGCGGCCTGAGGATAGATATGCAGCTGACCGCGCTCGGTAAAGAACTGCTCTACTCGCCGCTCATAACTCGCTAGATTCATGCCACGAGTTCGCGTGCGATAATAATTTGATAAGCGCCAATGAGTAACACGACCACGCTTATAGGCTCGATATAACGAAGCTAAGGCGAGCATAGCTTCGACTATGGCCCAGCGCTCACTGCGGAAACGCCAACGAATCCACAAGCTATTGGCGTCTTTATTAATTAGGGAGTCATCGAGATCGAAGAACACGACGGGAACATCATAGACCCGCATGTCGTTCTCCTTGTTCAGTATTTACGGGGTAGCCTATCACACAGCCGCTAAAGGCCAACAGCGGCGCGCAGTAAACTATTACTGACCATCCGTCTGCTTAACTATTTCCTCAATCATGGCCAAAACATTCGCTGTTGCGGTGTCCGCGTAATCGTCAGCATAGGTCTGCAACGCCGCAACTAATGCCTGCTGCTGCGCGCCCAAACCTAAGCGCTGCAATGTAATTACTACCCCTGGCAAGTACAGCGCACACCGTGCACTAATCTCAGCCTCGGCAAGCTGCTCTGCGTGTACTTCCGCCGCATAACCTTGAGCACTATCCCAGAAGGTAATGCCAAATAGTGGCAGCACAGTTCGCAGCATATCGTACAGACCAGATGTCGCTTCTGCGTCGAACACAAATTGACGGATTTCGCTCTCAGACAGACCCAAAGCACCCTTAGTTTCTGCGCCACATGGGAATAACCAAGGTAAAAGTGTGTCAAGTTCTTGCCATTGTTTTGCCGCAATCCCTAAACGCTCATCCAAGCTAAGTCCTTGAATATCCGAACATTCTCCGCGATAAAATGAAAGTAAAGTAATCATGGCAACAACTTGTCAGTTTTGTGATCCTTTTATTATAGCTACATAAAATGGGTTGACCTGAGAATCGGCAGGAGTAATGTAAATAGTCCATCCTGATTACGCAACTAACAAAAGGAGCGAGTATGAAAGGTTTGGAAATTAGCTTCCGTGACATCGGCCACTCCGATGCGATTGAACAAAACATCCGCGAGAAAGCCAGTAAACTCAGCAGTACTTTCGACGACATCACGAGTATTAGGGCTGTCGTTGCTATGCCGCACAATCACAGTAACAAAGGCCGCTTGGCCCACGTATCGCTAGAGGTCGGTCTGCCCGGTGAAACCGTCGCAATCACCCATGACCATCATGACAACCCCGAGCATGAGAATATGTATGTCGCGGTTAGAGATGCCTTTGAAAAAGCCCAACGAAAAGTCTTGAAGATTCATAAGCGTCGAGCTGATAAAAGTCGTCGCGCAGGGCTCGTTGTAAACCCCATTTGATGCTGTTGAGTTAATTACGTGAGGACGGGTGCCGCAAGGCACCTGTTGTTCGACAAGTTACTGAAATTAAAGCTTACCGCTCATTAGCACTTGAATAAGACCTGGACGAGAAAGGTCCGCATACAACGCCGATAACTCTTCTGGCGTTTCTTTGAAGTCTTCGCGAATCCAACGCACAATCACTGAGAACGACGCACCCGCCAAGAAATCCACAACATAGTGAATCTTACTATCACTGCTGATCTTTAATTTGTGAGCTTCGACAAAACGGTCGATCACGTGACCAACGTAGCGCTTAAACTCGTTCAGCAAAATCGCTTCGACATCCGGCGCTACCAACAAGCGCGCTAAATCTGCATGCTCCTGCCACTGACGGAACATAATCGTCGCAATCTCTGGATCAACCGTCGGCGAAGCCGTCAGAATTGGATCAATTTGCTCGGCAAATTGTAAAAACATCTGCTCAATGTAGTAACGTAATAAATCATCCTTCGAGCGAAAATGCAGATAGAACGTCGGACGTGCAACACTTGAGTGCTCACAAATATTGGCAACCGAAATTTTTGAATAAGGACGCTCTGCCATTAACTCTAGCAAGGTATTGATGAGCAGACGGCGCGATCGCTCTACCCGCTTATCAAGTTCTTTGTTCATTTCGCTTAAACGCTCCATGTGTATCGACATCAGCCATCATAGTGTTATGTAGTCGCAAGTTTACCTTATTAGGTGCCCGCTAAGAATGGTCAGCCGCTGCCAATACTCAGATCAATTGCCCTAACAAGCAAAAAAACCGCCCGAAGGCGGCTTTTTCATCATTGCTTCAGCGCTTACGCCGTTACAAATAAAGCTTCGTCTAATTCATACAGGCTTTCTGAACCGCCTTTCACAACAGCACTTAGGCCAATGTAACGAGGTAGTACGCGTTTTATGTAAAAACGAGCAGTTGCCAACTTAGCTTTATAGAAGTCTTCATTTGCTTTAGGCAAAGAAACTACCGCCATACGCGCCCACATGTAGGCATAAGCGGCATAACCAAATACGTGCAAGTATTCCAGAGAAGCTGCACCAATTTCATTTGGATTACCCTGAGCTTGATCTATAACCCATTGAGTAAGATCTGCTAGGTTTTCCATAGCAGCCTTCAGAGGTTCGATAAACTCAGCCGCAGCCGTGTTTGCTGCTTGGCTAGCAATAAAGTCGTTAACGTCTTGTTCGAACAACTTGTAGAACGCGCCGTTGTTACCAACAATCTTACGTCCCATCAAATCCAATGCTTGAATTCCGTTAGTACCTTCATAAATCTGGGTAATACGAATATCACGTACATGTTGCTCTTGGCCCCATTCACGAATAAAGCCGTGACCACCAAATACCTGCTGACCTATGATCGCAACTTCTAAGGAAGTATCGGTCAAGAAGGCTTTAGCAATTGGCGTCAACAAGGCCAGCATAGCATCAGCATGCTTCTTCTCTTCTGCATTGTCAGAGAACTTAGCTCGATCCAGCCAACCGGCAACATAGGTGGAGAATGCACGGCCGCCTTCGTTGAATGAACGCATGGTCATCAGCATACGGCGTACATCTGGATGCACAATAATCGGATCAGCTACTTTATCCTTAGCAACAGCACCCGTTGGTGCTCGGCTTTGAATGCGATCTAACGCATATTCAACCGCATTCTGATAGGAAGCTTCTGCCGCACCGACACCTTGGATACCTACGCCTAGGCGCTCGTAGTTCATCATAGTGAACATACAAGCAAGACCTTGGTTCTCTTCACCAACCAACCAGCCTTTAGCGCCATCAAAATTCATCACGCAAGTAGCAGAGCCTTTGATACCCATCTTGTGTTCGATCGAACCACAAGACATAGCGTTACGCTCACCGAGAGAACCATCATCATTGACCAAGAACTTAGGCACTAAGAACAAAGAAATGCCTTTTGGACCGGCAGGCGCATTTGGTAATTTAGCCAACACCAAATGAATGATGTTCTCGGCCATATCATGCTCACCCCAAGTAATAAAGATCTTGGTACCTGACACTAAATATGAACCATCAGCTGAAGGCTCAGCTTTAGTACGAATAATCCCTAAATCGGTACCAGCATGAGGTTCTGTTAAATCCATTGCACCTGACCAAACGCCAGTGTACATATTCGGCAGATACTTCTCTTTAAGCTCCTGCGAACCGTGAGCGTTCAACGATAAACACGCACCAGCGGTCAGCATCGGCGCTAAACCGAAGGCCATGTTAGAGCCTTGAACCATCTCTTCAACTTGGCCAACCAAAGTTTTCGGCATGCCCATACCGCCGAACTCTGGGTTACCACCCAAGCCGTTCAAGCCAGCTTCTACGTAAGTTTGATAAGCATCCTTAAAACCAGGAGCGGCCGTTACTACGCCGTCTTTCCAAGTTGAGCCAACTTCGTCACCTTCACGGTTGATCGGTGCCAATACTTGGCTAGCGATTTTACCGCACTCACCAAGAATGGCGTCCGCGGTTTCCATATCAACCGCGCCTTCCAATCCCGCTAAAGAAGCCCACAACTTATCTGCTTCAAATACTTCGTCTAGAACAAAGCGCATATCGCGCAATGGAGCCTTGTAATCTGCCATGTTTAACCTCGTTTTATCGTTAACGACCACCAGTCGCGAGCCAAGATATCCAGCGAATGGCTCAAAATGCCGCTATTTTAACCACTATCCAGAGAATGGGTAGTAAAGAAAGTAAAAAACCGCGCCGGCATTATTGCCAAAGCGCGGTTTTCTTTATCAATAGATCAAAATTAGAACGCGAAGTGTTCTTCAGCTAGATCCATCAGACTGTCCGCACCCGCTAGCATGGTCGCTGCGTGTGCTTTAGTACGTGGCAAAATACGCGCGAAGTAGAACTTAGCGGTTGTTAATTTAGCCTTGTAGTAGTCTTCTTCAGTGGTGCCGTTAGCCAATGCATCTTGTGCAACTTTAGCCATACGAGCCCACAAGTAACCCAATACTGCGTAACCAGAATACATTAGGTAATCAACCGAAGCCGCACCCACTTCATCGCGGTTCTTCATAGCGGTCATACCAATTTTCATGGTCAGATCGCCCCACTCTTTGTTCACTTCAGCCAATGGCTTAACAAGAGCAGCAAGTTCTTCATTGCCTTCTTCTGCTTGGCAGAACTTGTGAACCATCTTAGTGAAGTTACGCAGTGAAGCACCTTGAGTCATCAGAACCTTACGGCCCAACAAGTCGAGTGCTTGGATACCGGTAGTACCTTCATAGATTGTAGAGATACGAGTATCACGAACAATCTGCTCCATGCCCCATTCAGCGATGAAACCGTGACCACCGAATACTTGCATACCTAAGTTTGCAGATTCTGAACCCGTCTCAGTCAAGAATGCTTTAGCGATTGGCGTTAGGAAGCCCAACAGTTCATCAGCTTCTTTACGTTGCTCTTCGGTTTCGCCTTTGTTAACGATGTCGTTTTGCTGAGCAGCTAAGTACACAAGTGCACGACCACCTTCAGCGAACGCTTTTTGAGTCAAAAGCATACGACGTACATCAGGGTGAACAATGATTGGATCAGCCGCTTTTTCAGGCGCCTTAGGACCCGTCAATGAACGCATAGCTAAACGATCTTTAGCGTAAGCCAAAGCACCTTGGAAAGACGCTTCAGAAGCTGTTGCACCTTGCAATGCAGTACCGATACGAGCGGTGTTCATAAAGGTGAACATGCAGTTCAAGCCTTTGTTTTCTGGTCCGATCAACCAGCCTTTAGCACCATCGAAGTTCATAACGCATGTTGCGTTACCGTGGATGCCCATTTTGTGTTCGATAGAACCACAGATCAGCGTGTTACGCTCACCTGGAGTGCCGTCTTCGTTCGGCAGGAACTTAGGAACGATGAACAAAGAGATACCTTTAGTACCTTCTGGAGCACCCGGTAGACGAGCCAATACGATATGGACAATGTTGCCAGACATATCGTGTTCACCAGCAGAGATAAAGATCTTGCTACCAGTAATGGCGTAAGAGCCGTCGGCATTCGCTTCTGCTTTAGTTTTCAGAATACCAAGGTCAGAACCGCAATGAGATTCAGTCAGACACATAGTACCTGTCCACTCACCTGAAACTAATTTAGTCAGATAAGTTTCTTTTTGATCATGAGTACCGTGCAACGCGATGGTATTCATTGCGCCGTGCGATAGACCTGGGTACATGCCCCAAGACCAGTTAGACGTGCCCACCATCTCTGACATCACAGTGCCTAGAGACTCTGGCAGACCTTGGCCGCCGTGTTCAACGTCGTGTGCCAGTGAAGGCCAGCCGCCTTCAACAAACTTAGCATACGCTTCTTTAAAGCCTGTTGGCGTAGTAACAGAACCGTCGTCGTGACGAGTACAGCCTTCGATATCACCAATGCGGTTCAGCGGAGCCAATTCTTGCTCACAGAACTTCGCGCCTTCAGTCAGAATCGCGTCAACCATGTCTGGTGTTGCAACATCTGCAAAAGCAGGAATGCTGGCGTAGTGACCAGGCATATCCAACAGTTCGTCCATTACGAACTTAATTTCACGTAGGGGAGCTTTGTAATCTGGCATTGGGATGACCTCGTTGCCTGTAATGTTCTTGCAGCTAGGCTGCTGTTTAGGGTTTCAATCAGTCGAACTGATCTAGATTCAAACAAGTGTTTGAAACATACGTTCGCATTGAGCAATTGTCAAGCCCAGCGGCGACGGATTCGTGCCATAAAAAAACCGACAAACGTCGGCTTCTTAATCATTTTGTGTCGGTAATACGGTCTAAATAAGATTAGGCTTCATCATCGAGCAACGAACCAGCTTGCACGACTGGGGGCTGAGTAATGCGCAACAAAGTTTCATTGATACGGCGCAACTTCACATTAAATTCGGCAAAGCGCTCAGCGGCACTAATGCGTTCCTGCTCGTCATTCCCGCCTTCTTCAGCCTCTTTTTGAGTTTTCTTCGCCGCTTTTAATTCAGCGTCTAAAGAAGTCTGCTGATCCGACTTTTTAGAATTTTCTAAATTGAGTAAATCTTGCTGCTGCTGAACGAGTTCACTACGCGCCTCTGCCATGCGCTGAGAGGCCATGGCCGCAACACGCCGATCTTGAGCTGATGGCTCAGCCGGCGCTAACGCTGCCCTACGTACTTGTTGCATCTTGGCTAGGGTAGCTTCAGGGTTGCCGCTGACTTGTGATACATCGATAGACACCTCACCGGCAACTGCATAGCTCGCACCGTCAGGGCCTTGCTCAAAGGTGAAAGACGCTGATCCCGCCAACTCTCCGCCAACACTCGCGTGGGCTTGTTCATGCGAACGCACTTCAAGATCTCGTTGACGCAACTGATTGAGTTCGGCCAACTTAGCCTCATCTGCAGACGTTTGAGCACTAGTATCGGAGCTTGCTTCCGCTGATGCATCTTCGCTGTCAACAGATTTAGGCTTTGGAGTAAGCGAATAGGTATCAGACTCTTTGCGCTTACCGAATACGAAGGCACCTTCTTCTGCCGATGCCACAGAACCAATTTCAACAATGTCTGGAGAATATAAACTTTCGTTAGTGGCAGGTTTGCCCGTTAACGAAGGACGGAGCGAAGGATCGATAGAATAAGATGCAGCTCCGACCAATGAACCGGAAGGTGTTGATGAACCGGGGGCACCGACTGAAATTTGCACGCTAGAATCTCATGCTGACCGACTAGGCCAATGTATCAATAAGTGTGCCCAACTGTTGATCTGACGCTTGCATTACTTTTGCGTTAGCATCGACTGCTTGCTGACCTTGTTTCATGTCAGTCATCGCCGAAGCCAGCTTGCCAGTGCCTTCAACAGGGCGTTGGGTGGTTGCATCTGCAACACTTTGCGCAGCACGTTGTACTTGATCAGAACCTTGGCTGACGCCATAAGATGCCGTCGTGAACGCAGAACCAGTAGTAGACCCGATATTCATATGCACCTCGGGGATGTTGGTGTATCTGTATACAATTTAACCAACATTGCATTTAAACGCTACCCAAAAGCCAAAGCTAGATAGCGTTTAGACGCATTTGTCACATTAGACAGCTGATGCGTTATAGAAGAGCTCGCTGTCTGCGGTTGCAGCAGCAGGTTGAACCAAAATTTCGTCCAACTCTTGTGGAGCTTGAGTGACTCTATGATTGGAATTAATGCCCAACTTACGGAACAAGGCCTGGTCTTTATTCGCCGCTGGGTTAGGCGTAGTAAGTAAGCACTCACCATAAAAAATCGAATTAGCACCAGCAAAGAAGCACATAGCTTGCATTTCTTCGCTCATTTCTTCGCGGCCAGCACTCAAACGTACGTGAGATTTCGGCATCATAATGCGCGCGGCAGCGATGGTACGAATAAAGTCGAGTGGATCTAAATCGCCTTCATTTTCCAACGGTGTACCAGCAACCTTCACTAATTGATTGATCGGTACTGAATCTGGATGAGCTGGTAGATTCGCTAACTGCACTAGTAAACCAGCACGATCTCGATGGGTTTCGCCCATACCTAAAATACCACCAGAACACACCTTCATTCCGGCATTGCGAACGTTAGCTAGAGTATTCAAGCGATCAGAATAGGTGCGCGTGGTAATAATTTCGCCGTAATACTCAGGTGAGGTATCTAAGTTGTGATTGTAATAATCCAACCCTGCTTCAGCCAAAGCATCCGCTTTTTGGTTATCCAGCATACCGAGCGTCATACAGGTTTCCAAACCGAGCTCTTTCACCCCTTTCACCATTGCGATCACATAGGGCATGTCTTTCTCGCGTGGTGAGCGCCAAGCAGCTCCCATACAAAATCGATCGGAGCCAGCAGCCTTGGCCGCTTTTGCTTTTTCAATCACGGCCTCGACTTCCATCAGCTTTTCTTTCTCAAGCTTAGTATCGTAGCGCGCGCTCTGCGGGCAATAGGCACAGTCTTCTGGACAAGCGCCGGTCTTAATAGACAACAAAGTGCTCACTTGCACGGCATTAGGATCGAAATACTGGCGATGAGTCGTCTGCGCACGAAACAGCAAGTCATTAAAGGGCAGGCTTAGCAGCTGTTCAACTTCTGCCACCGTCCAGTCATGACGGATATCGTGGGTATTCTCAGCTGCGTGCGCCATGGTGTAACCTCTTAAAACTAAATGCTGTATCACTACCACGGATGATAAAGATACTCATGGATTGGTCAACTAGATCAAGATTTATCGCTAACAGCTGGTTATTTTTCAACCAAGCATTAAAACAGACAAGTATCTGTATCTATTGCTTAGCGTCGGCACCAGAAGAAGGAATCATCTGTAACGAATGCCGCGACTCACTGCCTAAGCAAGAATTATGTTGCGCGCAATGTAGCGAACCAACAACCCAGCCAGGGCGTTGTGGTAAGTGCCAACAGCACCCACCAAGCTATCACTATAGTCACTGTAACTTTCATTACCAAGCACCGCTCAGCGACTGGATTCGAAACTGCAAAGACCAACGTAATGGCTTTTGGCTCAAGTATTTCGCTCGCTGGATGATAGACAACCCGCCCAATAGTCTCGATAGCATCGATGCCCTAGTATACATACCCAGCGACCGCTGGCGCCTAGCCCGACGCAGCTTCAATGTTAGTGAATTAATCGCGCGTAAACTTAGCCGCGAATTTGATATCCCGATTATTGAAGGATGCCTACACAAAAAGTACGGGAAAGATCAACGTGGGTTGAGCGCGCAGCAGCGACGAACTCAACTTAAATCCCGATTATTAGCCGGGAGTCAAAATCTAACTAACAAGCACGTCGTAATTATCGACGACGTGATGACCACTGGCGCCACAGCGGATCTCGCCGCAACTCACTTGCTCCATCAAGGTGCCCGATTAGTGGGAGTTTGGTGCCTAGCGAGAACACTACCAAGAATAAATAATAGCGATTAACAGCGCTGTCTGCTTGAGCATAGAACAGGCATAATGGCGCTCTTTTCTTAGAGGTAACATTATGTCGTCTCATCCGTACGCCACGTTAACACCCGAACGTGTTATGGACGCCGTCGATTCACTTGGTTATCTCTGCGATGCCCGCATCTTAGCTTTAAATAGTTACGAAAATCGCGTCTACCAAGTGGGCATCGAAGATCAACTTCCACTCATTGCCAAGTTCTATCGGCCCGGGCGCTGGAGCCGCGCAGCCATTGCCGAGGAACATCAGTTTTTATTCGAACTCGAACGCGAAGAGCTTCCTGTCGTTGCTCCTATTTTGCATGGTGGCGAAAGTGTCTTTGAGTTTGATGGTTTTTATTTTGCGTTATTTCCCCGCCGTGGTGGACATGCGCCAGAATTAAGCAACGAAGACGACTTAGAACTATTAGGTCGTTGGCTTGGGCGTTTGCATAACATTGGTAGCCGCAAGCCATTTGCCGAACGCGCAACCATTCGCGGTGGTGACGATATTCGCCTCGCCGCAGAACAAGTACTTAAATGCGGCTTAATGCCCGATGACTTTCGTCCCGCTTATGAATCATTAATTCGAGATTTACTGGCACATATCGATCAGCAATATCCGGCTGATCAGCTTAAAACGTTACGGCTACATGGTGACTTACACACAGGAAATTTATTACTGCGTGAAGATGTTTTACACATGGTCGACTTCGATGATTGCATTCAAGGCCCCGCAATGCAGGACATTTGGATGTTGCTAAGTGGCGACCGTGCGGAACAACGCCAGCAATTAATGGTCATAAGCGAAGGTTATGAAATGTTTCGACCATTCCCTAACCACGAGCTGCGCTTAATTGAGTCTTTGCGCACCGTGCGAATTGTACGTTACGCAGCTTGGCTATCGCAGCGCTGGGACGACCCTGCATTTCCTATTGCCTTCCCTTGGTTCGAGGGACACAGGTTTTGGTCTGAACACCTTTTGTCTCTGCGCGAGCAACTAGCCGCACTGCAAGAAGAACCGCTTTCTATTTCTGTTTATTGACACAGAATTTCTGCAATTTAATAAGGATTTATCATGAAAAAGACCCTTGCACTTGTAACCGCCTTAGCCACTAGCTCTATTGTTATGGCCGAAGAGCAAACGTCTTCAGATCTGGCCAATAATCTCTATATTGGCGGTACACTAAGCCATAACATGGTGGATTCTGCATTTGGCGATGGTAGCCTTGATGCTCCCGGCTACGGCTTATTCCTCGGCTATAAATTAAACGACGACATGCCCGATATCGATACCAGCATAGAAATTGGCTACAGCCAAACCGATGAATTTTTCGATGGTAGAAATAACGAAATCAACGGCATCTGGGTTGCTGCGGTTGGCGAAAAACGTTTACCTGAAATCAGCCCTAAAGTCTCTGTACTGGCTCGTCTTGGTTTAGATTTCGGGGACGACGATGGCATATTGATGGGCGCAGGCATGGGCTTTCACCCATCAGATCGCGTTGCTTTACGTGGTGAGTACCTGAATAAAGATTCATCCAGTGTGATTCAGCTCAGTGCGGTAATAAATTTTTAATATCGCGCAATCCACAGATTTATATGCGACGGCATAAAGAACAATAAAAAAGGGCCTTTCGGCCCTTTTTTATTACATCAAGAAAATGTTATCGAACACCTTCACGACGCAAGGCTGCTGGCGTGTAATCTGCCTGCGAACGCTTGAAGTTATACTCATAACCGCCATCTTCCTCGCTATCCAAGCCAAGTACCAAGTAGCGACCAGAGGTTAAATCATACAAGGTTTCAACTGCATACCAAGGTACGTTTTGATCGTAGTACATTACGTTGTGAGACTCAGCCACACGCCATAAAGAACCACGGCCATCGTAATGATCGATTTCAGTCGCCTGCCAAGTATCTTCATCGAAGTAGAATACGCGCTTACCATAGATATGACGCTTGCCTTCTTTTAGGGTCGCGGTCACTTTCCAAACGCGATGCAATTCATAACGAGTTAAATCTTGGTTAATGTGGCCTGCTTTTACGATATCACTATCTTTCAGCTTACCGTCTTTCAAAGCGTAAGAGTTATATGGGATGTACATTTCCATTTTGCCATCCAGTTTCCAGTCATAACGATCTGGAGAACCGTTGAACATATCGAAGTTATCCGCCGTACGTAAACCATCGGATGCAGTACCTGGTCCGTCGTAAGCAACTTGAGGAGCACGACGAACACGACGCTGACCAGCATTATAAACCCATGCTTTACGAGGCTCTTTTACTTGGTCGAGAGTTTCATGAACCAATAGTACGTTACCCGCTAAACGAGCTGGTGAAAGCACATCTTGCTTAAAGTAGAACAGAACGTTGGCATCAACATTAGGATCATAATCCGTTAGTTTGTTGCGGAACGTGAACTCATCTTGAAAGCGCACAACAGTGAAATCACCATTTACTTGCGGAGTAGCTTGACCAACTACACGGGCAACACTACCACCGCGATAACGGGTGATATGGTTCCATACCACTTCAACACCGCTTTGAGGGAATGGAAAAGGAGCGCCTTCGACGAAGTTGCTCAAGCCATTACCATCATCCAACAATACAGTGTTCGTGGCATTAGCCTTTGTCGCTGCGTAAATAGTCTCAGGATAACTTGCAGTACGACGGGTCTCATATACTGGCATTCTGTAAGTATCTGGATACTTAGCAAACATCGCCTTTTGACCATCACTTAAATTCGCTGAATAGTCTTTATAGTTTGCTGCGGTAATTACAAACTTAGGCTTATCTTCAGGAAATGGGTTAGTAATTTTACCCTTTGCGTCCAATCCGCCTTTACCAGCAGGTACACCACCTAACCACGCCGGAATATTGCCTTCTGCTTTTTTGATAGCACCCATTGGGGTGAACTCATCACCGCCTAACTTTGCGGCTTGCTCAGCAGAAACACCTGCATTAGCACCGGTGATCATTAGAGACAGCGCTACAGCGCCGCCCCATATTTTTGCTTGTTGTTTAAACATAATAAACCTCTGTAAATCGAATCTGATCAACACACTCAGAATGAATATTTAGCTGACAGACTAATGTTGTCGCGGTCTTTAAGTTGGTTGTACTTACCACCAGAAAAATTGGTGTAAGACACATCAACAGACGTTTGGTTTAGGTACACGAACGACACACCTAAGCCAACAGTCAAACGATCATCAATAAACTGAGAACCGGGTTCTGGACCATTACCTTTATCAAAGGCAACCGACATATTCGGAGACATGTTGACGCCAGCAAATGCGTTGTTGAAGTCCATACCACCACGCAAACGGATACCACCGGATAGCTTGGTCACATAACCATCATCAGTACAGTTACTGCTTTGAACGTTCTTACCTGAGTTAGCTGCTCCACCAAAAGTTTCAGCGGTACAGAAGTTGGTACTTCCAGCTAGATCCCAAACACCATCGTTATTACCGATACCATAAGCACCAGAACGACCATAACGCGCATCATCTGTATCTGGTAAATCAGGAATAAAGTTCAAGCCAAATTCGGCAACCAAAGCAATACGGTCTGCACCGAAGGCACGGTCGAAGAATTTAATAATGGTGGTTTGAGCCTGCCAAATATCAAACTCGTCGTAACCTTTAGCAATTTCGCCGTAAAGATCAGATGCAGATCCGCCTTCTTCAGCTCGCTGCTGATACAAACGGCTATATGGAGCGCCGTTACCAGATACGATCAACTCGAAAGCGTTCCACTGCAGTGGCGCATCCGGCTTGTAGCTAATTTCACCACCGATAGACATACCGCTTTCAGTACTACGCGCAAAACTCACACCCATAATCTGGATGTCTTCCGGGTAAGCAATTTGATACAAGGGACGATACGTGTCGTATGTAGCGTTGGCATTAACCTGCGCACCTTTGGTACCGGTTACCGTTCCTGTAGAGTCATAGTTCGTGACAGCACCGTTGATGAACGGGGTACGGCTATGAATATTCATATAGTACAAGCCAAATTCCGTATCACCCAGTGCTTCGGAGTACCAGCGTAAGGCAGCACCAAACTGACCAGAGTCTTTCGGCTGATCATCAGGCAAGCGCTCAGTAACAGGAGACACACGAGATGATAAAGGCACACCCGCATCAATTTCAGCTTGGCGGAACGCTAACATATCGCGTTCATCCGCGATGCCACCAAGAATAACTGGCGCGCATCCATCAGCTATGAAATCAACGGTAGAAAAGAAAGTACCGCAAGGGTCAGTACGCGTCTTTTCCCACTCAAGTTGATAAAAGGCTTCTAACGTTACATCGCTGGTAATACCGATAGAGGTATAGGCCATACTAACGGGTAGCAAACCTTCTTTAACTTCAGCGCCCGGCTTACGGAAAGCCGACGCATCCACTGGGTTGATACTGTTAATGCCGCCCTGAATAAAGGTACTCTCACCCCAACTCAAAACCTGACGACCTAAACGGAATGTTACTGGCGTATCGCCAAGATCATAGTCGGCCCACACATAAGCATCTAATAACTCGGCACCTTTACCCGCTGCATTCTTGCCAGCATCGTTAATTGGCTTGAAATCCGTATCCTGATCCATCAAAGCCGCATCGTAATACGCACGACCACGGAAGAAACCACCATAGTTTTTGTAGTTCAACTCAAGGTCTGATGAGAACTTCAAAACATGAGTATAAACATCGCCCTGACTGTAATTCAACGTACCATCGTCATAGTTGTACGAAGAACCTTGACCAGTAAAACCAAAATCACTGCCATTGGCTGGCATGATCTGATCTTTATCGCGATCTTCTACACGCCACGCAATACCATAACTGATGGTGTTATCAAGCTGGGCGCTGAAATCACCAAAGTTAAATTCAACCGCATGAGCGGCGCCCATTGCGCTGGTCAATGCCAGTGCTAATGGGGCTTTCTTAAATACTTTATACATAGCTTTGCTTGTCATCTTTTTATACTCCGCAAGGCTTAGTTAGATGTTTCGAGAACAGAGATGTCTTCAACAACAAACCCTTTCTGATCGCCAGGCAAGCCAGTAAGCTTGGTCGCTCCATACGGATCAAAGAAAGTAATAATTTGTTGGAAGGTTTCAGCAAATACATCCTGCGGATCGGCAGAAGAGAAAGTGCTGTGCGTACCCTTAGCGATGCGAACGTTTGCACGTACAATCGAGTCATTCGATGCATTCGGGAAGTAGTACTTAGGATCAGCTGAAATTGCTCCTCCCTCTACAGCAGTTTCCTGCGTTACAAAGGTCGTAATCCCCATTTCCGTTACTAAAGGATCTGTACCGGCTAGATACGATTTAGATGTATCTAAGACTGGAGTTAGCGCATTGTTAGGAACCACCTGATCAGATAATTCATCAGCGTCACCCTCGATACCAACGTCTTCGTATACAAGAACCGGAAGCGTTTCTAGATTCGATGCGAAGTTAATCGGATCAACAGAATCAATAGACGCCTGCAAGACACTAAAGAACGACTCGATACTGGTTGAACCCTGAGCAATACCAGAAGCTGCCAAACCACCTAACACTCGCGCACCAATGGTTGGCGAGTTTTCAAGTAACTTAACAACACCACCACCTGGGTTACCTAAAGCAGCTGCTTTAACCAGTGGTAAATCTGAGTTGTATGCTTGCACCGAAGCATCATTATTTACGGCTAAGAAGGTCGTACCAATAATCCCCCCCAGTGAATGGCCGATAAAGTAGACGTTTTCCGGATCTAAATCATCTGCAGTGCCATCAGCGTTAACGTCCATCTCATCAATCGATGCATTCAAGTTCATCATATCGAGAACGGTTTGACGCATACCATCACGCAAGCGCGAGAAGTTCTGCAAGTTGATGTATAGCTCGCCAGAAGACCCAACAGAATCCGCAGTTACTGGATCACCATTAGCATCTAAAGCACCACTGAACACCATCGCAATGTTCGAACTATCGGCAGCTTTTGCCACGTTATTGTGACGTTCTTTTAGTGCTGCCAATTCAGGCGCATTTTCTGCACCAACGGCAGTCACCCAACCAGCGCGAGCTGCGGCAAATGGACTGTTAGTTGATACATCAGCTGCTGCCACTTGCTCAACGTTGAACAAGCGCACAGAGTTCGCTTCGCCTTCATTATTGAGTGGAGCAACACCATGCATAACATGGTCAATGGCAACCATAGCAATACACTGCCCAGCCAATGCGTTACCGACTAATACGCCAGCGGTACGATCAACAGTAATACCGTGCTGGTAAATCACAACCGGCCAACCTTCAGCAGGCTTACCAGAGGCTGGACCTGCGCCGTCTGGATCACAGCTAGCATCAGGCATAGTCACCATAACCGGGATTACAGAGTCGCCTACTTTATCCGCAAACGGGAAGCGATAGGTAACGTTGAAAGAACCGTTAACGTCTGCCGGAGCACCCTCAAGTCCCAAAGCAACGGCAGCATCATTGCTACCCGTCCAACTACCTAAGCTAGCATCAGCAACACCGGCTTCGGAATCGGCTAAATACGATGGAATCTCTAGAGCGCCTTGGAAGATATTACCGTGAGAGGACAACGCAGCCACTTGTGCAGCAACTGTCGAGGTAAGATCTGAAGCCAATTGCGCATCAACAGCCGCCTGAATAGTCGTTTCATCCGCACCATCCAATGCTGGGTTTGCGCGTACTTGAGCTTCAATTGCCGCTGCAACTTTTGGCGTGAGCTGAGCCGTCAATAATGTGTCATATGGAACAGCAACCGGCGTTGATGGCGCCGATACAATCGGTGCGTAGCTACGCGATTGTGGGCGATCAACAATAGAGTCGATGCCGGCACCTTGACCATCGGCAATTGCCGTGATCAAACCTTGATAGTAAAACGGTGCTAATGACGCTGTCGCTTTCAATACAGGACGGATTGTTGCTCCATCAGTTGTTGGCAGAGTGCCCGGAGCCTTGGTGTTTATTGACACTGCAACGAGACCAGCAATGCTATCTAACGTTCCTGATGCCGTAGCATCTGCGGTCGCTTGATCGCCACCACCACCGAGAACCGACGCTACAACACTCGCTGTGATCTTAGCTTCCGCTGCATCGACGGACGTGATCTGTGTTGCCAAGAAGGTCGCAGGAGCCGCCATTGCATTAAGAACATCAACCGTGCCACCCGTGGTAAAGGCGTAGCTCAGAACCACATCGTCTTGAGTAACTGCATTGCTTGTTGCCGCAGCAAGGAAGCCACCCGCAATTTGTTCCCAACCTTGAACCGCTGCACGAACAGGGGCTAATACAGAAGACGGCAGCTGTAAAGAGCCAGTTAGTAATTCATATTCCGCCGATCCCGTTACCGCATCACCGCTTGCTGAGGTAATGCTGTTTGTCATCGCGACTATGTACTTAGTCTTAGGATCTAATGGCGTTTTCGGCAGAATCTGGATCGCGTGCGTCGCCCCACCATCTAATGTGATGTAACGTGCATCATAGTCAGTGCCACCTACAGGCTGATCAGCCGCAATCGGAGATGCTCCACCGTTAGCAATGATCGACGAGATGTCCAATGCATTGATCGCTGCATTGTCTTCCGCATTTTTCAGTTTGATCAAAAATACGGTCTGACCGGCAATAACGGATTCTGGTGCTAATGCGGCGTTAAAGTTGACGTATATCGATGCCGTAGTAGAGAAACCATCCAATTTATTAACGGCTGTCGTAACGGGCGGCGTTGTATCTGCAGTATTGGCCGTACCATCAGAAGTCGATGCATCAGCAAACAGCAAATCGATGTTAAGAGGCAGCTTGCGACTACCTGCAGAAAAAATTGGGGCAACGCTGCTTGGCGTTGATCCTGCACTTCCGGCTGTTACTGGAGAAAGGTCGACCTTGTTATTATCACCTTCCACGCTACTAATATTACAACCGGCCAGTCCCGCGGTCGCTGCTGCAACGGCCAGACTGAGGAGAGTCTTCTTCACCATATTGCTACCTGTATGAGTTTTTATGGTTATTGGTATACATCATGTACGTGGGAGCGCCACATACGGACATACTACCGACTATAATCTGGCAGACACGCACCCTCATCACTCGAAAGTATGATTCCTTGCGTAAGCACAGCTCATTTTGTATCTGATCGTAATCAAACATAGTTGAGATATTCAAAGCTGCCAAACCGAACACCTGCTTTCGGACTGTGATTTACCTACTCCTTCCACTAGAATGAACGCCGTTTATTACTCAGTGTTTGCAGGAGACTCTCATGTCAAATCAGGATTCCGTGGTTATCGTTGCTGGTGCCCGCACCCCCATGGGCGGCTTTCAAGGCAGCCTAAGCGCAGTTAGCGCTACCGATCTGGGCGCTATCGCCATTGCCGAAACCGTAAAGCGCGCCGGTATTCAGCCGACGGACGTGCAAGAAGTGATTATGGGGAACGTACTACCTGCAGGCCTAAAACAAGGTCCTGCACGCCAAGCTATGCGTAAAGCCGGATTACCAGATGCAACTGGCGCAACCACAGTTAACAAACTCTGCGGTTCGGGCATGAAAGCAACCATGATGGCCCACGATGCCATTAAAGCTGGCTCAGTTGATATTGCAGTCGCTGGCGGCATGGAATCTATGTCTAACGCACCTTACATTCTAGAGAACGCACGTAATGGTTATCGCATGGGTCATGGCGATCAAGCTAAAGACCACATGTTCCTAGATGGCCTTGAAGATGCTGAAACCGGCAAGCTAATGGGAGCATTCGCTCAAGAAACTGCTGATAGTAAAGGCTACACGCGCGAGCAAATGGATGATTACGCTATCCGTTCACTAACCCGTGCTAAATCTGCAATCGAAGCTGGCTTGAACGCTGCTGAAATCGTTTCTGTAACGGTTACCACTCGTAAAGGCGAGACAGTCGTTAGTCAAGACGAGCAGCCGTTTAACGCGAACATCGAAAAAATTCCAAGCTTACGTCCTGCCTTCCGTAAAGACGGAACGATCACCGCAGCGAACGCTTCTTCCATTTCTGATGGCGCTTCTGCACTCTTATTGATGCGCGAATCGGTTGCCCAAGCAAAAGGGGTTAAGCCTATTGCTCGCATCGTGGCTCATGCCACTCAATCACAGCACCCATCGGAGTTCACGATCGCTCCTTGTGGCGCGATTGAAACGGTACTGGCTAAAGCTGGCTGGAATAGCCAAGAAGTTGACCTTTATGAAATCAACGAGGCATTTGCTATGGTTGCGATGATGCCGATTGATGCTTTGGGCCTGGATGCCGAAAAAGTGAACATCTACGGTGGTGCATGTGCTCAAGGCCATCCTGTTGGCTCAACCGGCTCACGCTTGATCGTGACGTTAATGAATGCATTGAAAAACACCGGTGGTACAAAAGGCGTAGCAGCTTTGTGTATCGGTGGCGGCGAAGCAACAGCCGTCGCGATTGAAATGCTATAAGGCATTAAATCAAGGTCAAACTTGGCCTTAATTTATGCATAAAAAAAACCGGCAATTGCCGGTTTTTTTTATGCAAAATAAAATCTGATTAAAATACGATGGTTTTATTACCATGCAGTAAAACGCGATCTTCTAAGTGACTACGCACTCCGCGAGCCAATACAGATTTCTCTACATCTTTACCCAAGCGCACCATATCTTCAACAGTATCGTTATGGCTAATACGAATAACGTCCTGATCAATAATAGGCCCAGCATCCAACTCTTGCGTCACGTAATGACACGTCGCACCGATTAATTTAACACCACGTTCTGCCGCTTGGTGGTATGGCTTAGCGCCAACAAACGACGGCAAAAAGCTGTGATGTATGTTAATCACCTGCCCAACATATTTTACGCACAACTCTGGGGGAATAATCTGCATGTAGCGCGCAAGTACAATGGTATCTGCTGCGTGCTCTTCAACAATGGCATTTACCCGACGAAAATGTTCCGCTTTATTGTCTTTATCTACGGGCACATGAAAGAAAGGAATTCCATGCCACTCAACTAAGGAACGTAAATCATCATGGTTAGATATTACGCACGGAATATCGCAATTGAGTTCTTTGCTATGCCAGCGGTGCAACAAATCAACTAAGCAATGACTCTGTTTGCTTGCCATGAGAATTACTTTCTTTGGCGCCCCCGAATCGCTGACCTGCCAGCTCATTCCAAACTCTTCAGCAATCGGCGCAAAGTTCTCTTTCAAAACATCAAGATCGAACGGCAGAGAATCCGCACGAATACAGTGCCGCATAAAGAACCGCCCCGTCACTGGATCTGAATAATGGTTTGCTTCCACAATCCATCCACCATGCGCAGAGAAAAACTGACCGACTTTGGCCACTATGCCAATCCTGTCAGGACAGGATATTGTTAAACGGTAAACTCGTTCCATAACCACCCAAATACGTAATTAAGGCCTAGCTGGCCCTTGCAGTCTGAGACAGTTAATGGTGAACTCTTCTCAGACTTTTATAAATATTTCAAAAACAGAGATGGACCTATGTTACTCCTAAGATCCCTGCTCCTCACCTTGTTTGTTAGCCTACCAGCTTATGCCGACAATTCTGAGCTTGAGCGCAGTGTCTTTCAATTGTCAGTCGACGTCAAAATGCTATTGCTTAAGTATTACCATGTTCAAGCAGACGAGGGGAATACCCAACGCATTGCCGAACTTAGCCAACGCCGCAGTGAAGTAGAAGCACTTCATGAGCATATTAGTAAGCAATTGGATGGTTCCTATCTACCGTACAAACAAAACATCCAACAGCGGTGGATGACGTTTGACAGTTACCTAAAGCAAAATCTAAATGAAATCAAAGAAAGTAATTACCCTGAGTTGCAGGTTGTAACCCTTATGCGTGAAGCGCAGCGCGCCATGCTTGATGAGCTAGAAAAACTTGGCGAAAATCTAAGACAAAATTCAGAAACAAAACCTTCTGAATACGAACAATGGAGCCGCAATCAAAAGAATCTTATGATCTCGGTCGTAGAACGCTACATAGAACGTGCCGCGTCTTCTATGGGTGCCCCACTGACCACAGATCAAATTGATATCGCAGCCCTGTGTAAACAATTCGATCGCGGTTTAGCCGATATGAAAAGCCAAGCCACATCAGACGAAGCTCAAGCTTTACTCTCGAAAATTCGTAGCCAATGGATATTTATTCAAACAGCGGCCACCAATACTGACGCTAAGCTAGTGCCCTTTTTAGTCATGCGCTACACCGATAATATTCTTGATCGGTTAACCTTACTCGATCAACACTCTTAATCGTTTTGCACCTATCGTCGGCAGCAATGTCGTATTCGGGAGCATGACACTTGACTGCCGCACTGCTATAGTCAAAGCAACTGCGGCGGAAAAGGATCGAACTAAACGTCTATGGGATTGTATGTTTTTGACATGGGTCGGCGCATTGAAACGCCTGTGTCAGCCCCTTCGTTGCAAATTAAAGCAACAGCAGCAACTCAAGCCGTTGTTAAGATACACTCGAACCTAAAATCCCCTTCGCAACACGCTCAGCAAGCCATTCACGACTATCAAGAACACACTGAACATGAACCTCAGCTTGTTAGTTATGCGACCGACATCATGGCGACTGAGCTTAAAACATTAAGCACAACAGCCACCGTCGGCGATGCTTGGCTAGCGATAAAAGAAAGCGGATATCGACATCTCCCCGTCATCGACGAACACCATGCGATCCATGCAATTGTTTTCGATCGTGACATTATGGCAACACTCATCGAAACCCCTAAAGCGATTGGCAATAATATTTTGCAGCATGCTATGCATCCGGTTTACTGCATCTTAGAAAACACCGATATACGACAAACAGCACAAATTTTATATCAACATGATCTTGGCGCTCTGCCAGTGATCAATCGTCAACATCAGTTGACTGGCATCATTACCCGCACCGATCTATTGCGGTTATTAAGCCATTACGGCCCCATGGAACTGTGGGCATAGGAGTACTATATATGGCAAGACACTACGAACTGATTCACCCTAAAACCCATCTACGTGTACTCTCACGCTACGAAATTCAGCAACTCAAAGACGTTAGTAGCCGCACTCATGAATTATTGCGACGCTGTTCTTATGCGGTATTGAGTGCAGGTAGCCAAAATGATGATTATTTAGAATTAGAAAAAGAATATAAAGACTTTAATATTGTCGTCGATCAAGAAGACCGTGGCATTATCTTACGACTCACTGGAGCACCGGCAAACGCCTTTGTAGATAACGAAATTATTCGCGGTGTGCGTGAACAATTATTTTCGGTATTACGCGATATTTTGTACGTCGATGAATCTATTTTAAAAGCTCACCGTTTTAACCTTAATAACAGCGAAGACATCACTAATGCTGTTTTCCACATTTTAAGAAACGCCAATATTCTACAACCCGATATGCAGCCGAATTTAGTCGTCTGTTGGGGCGGTCATTCAATCGCACCGCATGAGTACCAATACACTAAAGACGTCGGTTATCAGTTAGGTCTACGCGGTATGGATATTGGTACTGGTTGCGGACCCGGCGCAATGAAAGGGCCGATGAAAGGTGCAACCATCGGCCATGCAAAACAACACATCCGCGACGGACGCTATATCGGTATTACTGAGCCGGGCATTATCGCGGCAGAAGCGCCCAACCCAATTGTTAATCAACTTGTTATTCTTCCAGATATCGAAAAGCGCTTAGAGGCTTTTATCCGTTTAGCTCATGGCATCGTTATTTTCCCTGGCGGCCCTGGCACAGCAGAGGAGCTCCTTTATTTACTCGGTGTATTGTCTCATCCGGATAACGCGAGAATACCTTTCCCACTGATTATCACTGGACCAAAAGAAGCAGAGGAGTATTTGTACGATATTGATCGCTTTATTGGTGAAACTCTTGGTAAAGATGCACAGCAACGTTATGAAATAATCATAGCTGATGAAGAAAAGGTCGCTCGTAGGATGAAAGCAGGGATTCACGAGGTCGAGACGTTCAGACGTGAACACAATGATGCTTTTTTCTATAATTGGGCACTGACAATCCAAGATGAATTTCAACATCCCTTTGATCCGACTCATGAAGCCATGCAGTCATTGGCGCTCACCCATACGTTACCGGGCCACGAACTTGCCGCGAATTTAAGACGCGCATTTTCTGGCATTGTAGCCGGCAATGTGAAAGCCGATGGCGTGAGTCGAGTGCGTGAAAACGGGCCATATCAAATCACTGGTGATCGCGACATATTAGAAGGAATGGATCGACTACTCAGAGCCATGGTCGAGCATGGAAGAATGAAGATAAAAGGTAATTACAAACCTTGTTACGAAATCGTCTCCAGCTAAAAAATCGCATCCAAATAAAAAGCCCTGCATTGCAGGGCTTTTTTATGCTCTATTTTAATATTATTTTTTAGGCAGCGTAGACGTCGCTTTTCCTGTTAAGTTAGCGGCGTAATTCATAATATGAAAAATTACATTTTGCTCATGAACGCCACTCACTAAATGTGCGCCCGGACCAGTGGCAAAAATACCCACATCTTCGCCAGAGTGAGTTTCGGACTCCAAGGGAATTAAGGCTTCTTGGTGATATCCTGGTGTTTGAGTATTGATAGAATTTAAATCCTTACGGCCCTGATCAACCGGATGCTCATAAGCTAAATCACCATCTGTCTCCTCACCTAAATCTTTAAAGCCACGCCCGTTAGCATACCCCAGCGTGGTATAAGGCATATCATCCAAAGCCAGTGCCTCTTGATCACTACCAACAGAAACAACTTTACCCAAAATTGGATTACCGCGCTTCGGATAGCCTGCCATGGTAAAGACATGGCTATGATCCGACGTAACAATAATCAAGGTTTCATTCGGATTTGTAGATGCTTGAGCTTTAGCCACCGCTTGGCTAAGTTCAATGGATTCATGCAAAGCATTAAAGGCACTTCCGGCATGATGGCCGTGATCAATACGACCTGCTTCAACCATTAAAAAATACCCTTTATTTTTATCCTTAACCTCTAACAACTGAATCGCTTTGGCCGTCATCTCACTAAGCGATGGCTCCCCGGAGACATCATTTTTTCGATCCATTTCGTAGCGCATATGCGATTCATTGAACAAGCCTAGTACTGGTAATTGTGCAGCTGTAGTAAGCGCATCAAAACCAGTCTGATCCATAACATATTGACCAGAGGGATATAGCTTTTTCCATTCAGCAATTAGATCGCGATTGTCAGTACGATCACCTTCAATAGCACTTACGGCATCAGGCGAATTAAATGCAGCATCTTTCGGCAGAAAGTGGCGTCGTCCACCACCCATGGCGACATCAATGCCATCAACACTGACGCCATACTCTTGTTGAATACGCTCTTTAAAGTGGACAAATTGATCTGCGATATCCATACAGCCCTGCGCAATGGCACTAGCCGGCATATCTGAAACATCTTCCCAATCACGATCAGGACTATGTGCGTAAGTTGCAGCAGGCGTTGCATGTGTCAACCGAGCGGTAGTAACAATCCCTGTCGCCATACCTGCTATTTCAGCCAGCTCAAGCGCAGAGATAACCTCAGTTCCCTTGCTACTAGCACAATCGCCCCGAGTAACCTCTTCACTCAACCCAACAATACCAGCATCAGTTTTAACACCAGACATCATCGCCGTCATAGTGCCAGCAGAGTCGGGGGTTTGCGCATCGACGTTGTAGGTTTTTGAAAACCCGGTAAACGGAAATTTCTCAAAGCTTAATTGGTTCTCTTCACCGCTTTCACCGCGTAGCTGACCGTCCAAAATTCGTGCTGCGGTAATGGTCGAAATACTCATACCATCACCAACAAACAAAATAACATTTTTAGCGCTACCGATTTGATTTTGAATCGCTTCAAACTTAGCAAAATCCGCTTGCAGCGAATCCTGGGCAGATTGATACCAAATATTAGAGTTCGCACCGGCATCAAAAGAAAGTGGCGGCTTAACATCCAAAACATCGGATGACTGAGGCTGACATCCGCTCAGAACAAGAATACTGGGTACCCATAGGATATTTAAGAATTTAAAGATAGTTCTATTCATGAGCGTCCTAATTTCCATAGCTTCTACTGAATTTTTACTCGGACCATAGTGTATTTCCGAATTATGACACTTTATCAATTACGCGCCATTAATATAATTGTCACAATTCAGAAATATCCTTCGTGCTATTCGCTAACAGATCAGAGCAGTATCATGACTGATATCCGCAATAAAACTACCCTCATAGCCAGCATCTTTATTAGCTTTTACCTCAGCGCCTGCGGCCAAACAGACACTTCGATTTTACCAGAAGTCGAAAAGACCAAGCGCGTACACATTACAAATGAACGCATTTTTAACGACGAAGCAAGCATTCCACCACAGTGCTATACCCGCACTGAACAAAAATACAACCCTTGTTATACCTGCCATCAACTTTATGATCGCAAAGGGGAAGATCGTCTTAACCAGCTAGACGACGGCAGCATTCAAGGTAGCTATATTTTCTCTGATATTGGCGTTACCAACAACTGGAGCAATCTTTTTGAAGACCGAAGCCAATGGCTCAAAGATGTCGATGATCAAAGTATTCGAAAATATGTTGCAACTGAAAACTACCAAAGTCTTCCAAAAATATTAAGCGATAGCGGCTGGACGGGTTTTATCCCTGATTTAACCAATTACCACAAAGGAGCCGCAGCATTCGACGCCAACGGACTCGCACTTGATGACAGTGGCTGGGTTGCTTTTAATTATAAACCGTTTCCAGGGACATTTTGGCCAACCAATGGTTCAACGGATGATGTTGTTATCCGTCTTCCAAAAAAATTTCGTGAACTAAACGGACAGTTTAATCGTGATATTTATTTTATCAACTTAACGCTTACTGAACTGAATTTAAAAAACATAGACAGCGTGAATTTTTGGAACATTGACGAAAGCGAAATCAATGCGGACTTAAATGGGGATGGCAAGCTTTCTATCATCGACACCATTACCAAAAGCAGCCATTACCTTGGCGACGCCAGCGATGAGAAAATTGAATTCCAACAGTTTCCACAAGGTACAGAGTTTATGCATTCAGTGCGTTATGTCGGCACTGATATTCAAGGAAATATTTCAATTCCGGCGAGAATGAAAGAATTACGGTACATGCGAAAGGTCAATGTTTTAAATCGATACGTCATTGATAGTCGCTATGCCAACGAGCGCAAGGAGAAACTTCTAGAACAAGTGCCTAATTTCATTAAGCGCGGCGATGAGGGTCTCGATAACGGACTAGGCTGGTTTGTGCAAGGTTTTATTGAAGACTACAACGGTGATCTTCGCCCGCAATCCTACGAGGAAACTATGTTTTGCATGGGATGTCATGCAGCTATTGGTACGACCATCGACAGCACGTTTTCGATGGCTCGAAAAGTAAGTGGAGGCCAAGGTTGGGGTTACATCAATTTGCATGGCATGAAAGACGCTCCGAACTTTAATGAAGAAGGAGGAGAAATTCTAAATTATTTGCAACGTGCCGGAGGCGGAAGTGAGTTCAGAAGCAACCCTGAGATTATCGAAAAGTGGTACAAAGACGGAACTCCGGATGTAGATAAAATTCAAGCAGCAGATGTATATGCCTTAATCACGCCATCTATGCGTCGCGCATTGGATTTAAACAAGGCGTACAGCCACATTGTTCGCCACCAAAGTTTTATTAACGGACGCGATGCCACATGGAGTCCAGTGACCAATGTATATAAAGAAATTGACGAAAGCACTCCCCCTCTCGATGGAGCGCACCGAGTGTATCATTGGGATATGCGCTTAAATTGGGATTAGAACTTTAAGTGTCAATAAACCATAACAAACTACGAATAATTCCGTAACAATCCACCTCTAGATTACATGACTTAAATTTGTCCTCCCTGAACTAATAGGAATTTAAGCATGAATACTAATAAGAGCCTCTTGGCGGTAGCAATTGCATCGGCATTTTTAGTTACCGCCTGCGGCGGAGACGACGGTAAGAATGGTAAAGATGGTGTTGATGGTACTACGACCATCATCACTCAAGATGGCGCTCCTGGTTTAGCCGGCAGCAATGGTTCTAACGGTGCTGATGGTGCTGATGGTGCTGATGGTGCTGATGCGACTGTAGCACCAAAACTGATCCGTCTAGCAACCACTCCGCTAGGCTCTGAGTTAACCGGTATGTTCAATACTGACAACGGTGAATTCTTTTTCAACATTCAACATCCGAGCTCTTCACTACCTGGCGACGAAGCGAAAGCGGCCGTTGGCGCATGGGTTGGAGCGGATATCGATAATATCGATCCGCGCTTACAGTCAGTAGCGGTACCGGCCTCAGATTCTGTAGAAGCTCAGTCAACGCAAATGGCAATTGGTAGCTATCAAGCGATTGGGCGCGAAGGCGATACTTTCTCTGGTGCATTACCATTTGGGCTTGGCCATATCGTTAACGCCGCAGGTGATGCTTCGATTAAACAATCTAACAATCCAGATTTTAATGCTTTTATTCCTAACAATGCCGACGGCTCTGAAGGCTTCCTATTTACCGCTTGGGAAGATCGCCCTGGCGCAATGTCGCGTATGAGCATTGCCCGTCAAGAAGATGGTAGCTGGTCTGTAAGCGATGCCTTGAATATTGATTTCAGCTCTGTGAACGGCACCATGATTAACTGTTTCGGTACTGTCTCTCCTTGGGGCACCCCGTTAACATCTGAAGAAAACTACGAAGCCGAAAATACCGTACGGTGGAACGACACTACTTACTCAGGCGGTTATCCAAGCTATCCTGATGTGCAAAACATTCAATCCTACTTAGGCGGTACCTTTCCGAACCCATATGATTATGGCTACATTGTCGAAATAACAAACCCAACGGATGCAGCGCCAACTCCTATTAAGCACTTCACTCTTGGTCGTGTAGCTCACGAAAACCCAGTTATCATGCCTGATCGTAAAACAGTATATCTGACCGACGATGGCTCAAATAAAGGCTTCTTTAAATTCGTTGCAGACACCGCGGGGGATCTATCGTCTGGTACTTTGTATGCCGCGAAAGTTGCGCAAGACGCTACTCGCGATCACTCAAAAGCCGGTTTCGATATTACTTGGATTGAATTAGCGCACGCAACCAACGCAGAAATCGAAGCATGGGTTGATTCGTACGATTCAATCGACGAAACCGACTTCGTTGACGGTGAAACAAGTTACATCAGTGATGCTGATGTGGCGGAATGGGCAGCGGGTACGGCAGCCGATGATCGCGTCGCATTCCTTGAAACATTGCGTGCAGCTGAAGCGGTAGGTGCCACCGTTGAATTCAATAAAATGGAAGGCATTAATATCAACTATGATGGTGCGGCCAGTGGCGCTGTTCCGTTCATGTACGTTGCTATGTCTGATGTAAAAGGTGGCATGTCAGATACCAGTGGTGACATTCAAATTGAAACAAACCGGTGCGGTATCGTTTACCGTTTAGGTTTGCATTCTAACTACGATGTCAGCCGTATGGATCCAGTTGTTGTTGGTGGTGCTTATGATTCATCACTCTCAGAAAATCGTTGTTCAGTTGATAATATCGCTCAACCAGACAACCTTGTTGTGCTTGATGACGGTCGCGTGTTGATCGGTGAAGATACCGGTAATCACACCAATAACATGCTTTGGATTTATAACCCTAAAGGTGAATAATTCCTGTATAAAATAACAAAGGGGCTTCGGCCCCTTTGTTGTCTCTATGCGTTTTAATCATTAATATCGGCGCACGGCAACCACCACTCGACGATTATCTTTGCGCTGCTGTTCTAGGCTTTCACCATCTAAAACAGGCTTAGGACGACTGTCGGCAAAACCTGACGCTTTTAAGCGCTCTTTGGCAATACCGGAGGCTAACAGATACTTAACCACATGGGTCGCTCTTGCAGAAGACAACTCCCAGTTCGATGGGAACTGTTCGGTTGTTATCGGTACGTCATCAGTATGCCCTTCGACCTCGACCATGTGGCTGTCACCACTGACATCACGGATAACCCGACTTAACTCTTGCAATAAAGGCAGGGCATTATCTTTTAAGTCTGCGGATCCAGAATCGTAGAGCGCTACATTGGCAAATTCAATTTGCACACCACGTTGATCTAACGTAACACTGACCTGATCTTCGAGCCCATTCTCCTTCACAAAGTCGTCTAAACCGCGCTTGATATCAGTAAATGGAGTCGTTGGTTGTTGTGAGGCATTTACCTCAGCTAAGCCTTGCTGCAAAGCCTCAACCTTACCTTGATTTAAATCGGATACCGATAAAATCATGACAAAAAATGCGAGTAATAACGTAATGGCATCCGAATAGGTAACCAGCCATGAACTCGACGAATCATCATAATTGGGGCGACGACGACGCAGGCCACGCTGTTTCGCGGCGTGATTCATTCAAGCTCCTCAGTCAATGCTTTCATACGTGCATTCGGCTTTAAATAAGCATTTAACCGATCTTGAATGTAAAGGGCGTCGCGTTTCTCAGCCAATAGAACAAAGCCCTCCATGATCAATTGATGGCGAAAGTACATGGTCTCTTGCTTTTCGGTTACCTGATTCGCTGCAGGTTTAAAAAATAGGTTGGCCAAAACCACACCATACAAGGTGGTAATTAATGCAAGTGCCAAGCCCTTACCTAATCCCGCCATATCACCGTTAAGATTGTCCAGCATAATGATCAAACCAACAATGGTGCCCACCATGCCGAACCCCGGAGAATACACGGCCATAGTATTCAACACCTTAGATTCCAAGGTATGACGCTGCCAAGTAGCATCCATCTGATCGGTTAATAAAATACGAATATCATGATTTTTATAGCCAGCACCGATCATTTCTATGCCGTCGCGAACATATTCATCTTTTAAATCTGCAGGGGTTAACGACGACTCCAAAGCGGCAACGCCTCCTTGCCGATAAATCGTACTCCAATCGACAAAGCGCTGGGCAATCTCACGTAAATGCCGTTGTGAAGTGGGCGAATGCAAGAAGGTTTGCATCATACTTTTTACTGCGCAGAGCACATCCATCGTAGAATAACTAATTAATGACGCGGCTAACGTACTACCCAAAACCAACGCCAAACTCGAAATACTGACGAATATTTGATAGTTACTGGTCGAGCTCATTACCGCGAAGATAAATAAACCAATACCAGCACAAAACCCAATTAAGGTACTAAAGGAAAAACGGAACACGATAGCTTACCCCTGTGAGATCTGAACCAGTTCATCCATTGAGAAACGACCAGCCCGAATAACGGCGCGCATCGCCTGTACAATACTTAAACGTGCTTGCTCTATAACTTCGGTACTATTTTCGCTTTCTGCAACTTTCAATTCTGCGATCACGCCTGCACGTAATTTTTGTGGTAAGGCGGCAAGAACATGTCGTTTAAACTCAATAGAGCTATGACATAGTGCACTCGCCAATACGCCTCGATCCAACTCGCGCAATTCGTTGGATATCACACGATCTGGAGTCCGCGCTAAATCCGCAAAGGTAAAATAGACCTGTCTCAGGCGGTAGTAGGTTTCTGGTTTTTCAGATTTCAGTGTTTTAAGCAATCGCGTTTCTTCGGTCATTGTCATGCTATCCAACATGCGAATAAGCACTGATAAGCCGTCCGCGGATATATTCTCAAAAGAAGGGACGGTCAATGAAGCACGCGCCAAGCGATCAGCCACATCTTTAAATGCTGATACAGGTAAACTTTCAAACTGACCTAATTCAAAAGCAACATTGGCCAACTCTTTTTCACTAAGACGTAAAAACATGTCGGCTGCTCGTTGCGCCGGCAACTGCGACATCACAAGAGCTTTAATGCGAGTATCTTCGTCTTTAATTAAATATAAGACCTGAGAATCATTTAACTTACTTAAAAAAGAGAATGGTGCATTATCATTGTGCTCATCCGTTTGTTTGGTCAAGCGCTCGGTAAATTGCTCCATACCTTCCAGCAATTGTGACTCACTCCAATTGCCTTCTTTCAGCATGTCATCAATTTGTTGCCATTGAGTAGGCGTCACTTGCGGTGCCAAGCTAGCAAACAAGCCCTTTCCCATGGTCATTGATAAGGCGGCAACCTCAAATGCTTGTGCACTTTGCAATGCTTGCGCGACGCCCTGTTGAAAACGATGCGGCTGCGATAAGCCTTGGCTAACAAGCTTCTGTCGAGCCTCATTAATACGATATTTAAGCTGGGCTTTTTCGTCTTCGGCATGACTATTCGTTGTATTATTTGCGCTATTAGCAGCGGCATTTGCATCTACAATCGATTCCGCAGCATGCGCTAATGGACGACTATTGGCCGTTTCGCCACCGCGTAGAATACGACGCCAAAGAGCGAAGAACAGAGCAACGGTCAGTAATGCCACTAGGAGCATGGAAGCAAGCCAGATCCATGGACCATATTGCTCCCAAAAGCTCTGCACACTGGGTTTTGGTTCTATGCGATTAAATTCTGTGCGAACAACATTTAAGGTGTCGCCACGCAATTCATTAAGTTGAGATTTCCGCGTAATTAAATTTTTGAGAAATTCCACCTGTTCATCTTTCAAGGTGTTATCAACCACTAAAGTAATCGTTAACTTCTTAATAACATTGCGATAACCAATCGTTTTTTCTGTTGCTTTGGTCGCGGGCGAGCTCTGATTTGCCGCCTCTTTTAATTGGTCTGCATACTCACTGACAGCGTCGCGCTCTTGTTGTAATTTGCGCACTTGCTGCTGCAAGGTTTGCATCTGCTGTTGGTTTTCCATTAACAGCGGCAGTTCGTTGACGGGCAAACCTGGTAGCTCTTCATAATCCGCGGGATTAATAGTTTCTACCGGTTGCAGTGAAATACGAGAGCCTACTTGCGGCTTACTTGGTAAATCAGGCGCTGCTTTTGCTGGAGTCCCCTCCTGCTTAACAACCGAACGCGTACGCTCTAAAATGGCATCCACCTGAATAATAAATCGATCTTCGCCAAGATAGGCTTGGATATCGCGCCCCAAACGCGCTTCCATTTCATTTTTAAAGCGCGCTTCCTCAACTTCGTCTTTTTTAACCGGTACTTCATAGGCTTCTTCTGCCTGAAGTAAGCTGCTAATAAACAGTAGTGGCAATACTAAGAGAGATTTCGATAGTACTTTCATCACCATCCCCTCAGCGTAAACGCGCTAAACTGGCTTTAACTTGATCCAACTCTGGATCTAGACGTAAAGCCTCTTCCCAGCTGGTACGTGCTTCGGCAACCAAGCCCATTTTATAGTAGATACTGCCTTTTAATGCGTGGGCTTGAGCTGAATCAGGAACTTTATCCAACGCTGCATTGGTTTCATCTAAGGCATCCCAATACTGCTTTTTATAAAATAGACTTTGAGCATTGAGAATGTGCTTAGTCATTCCTTCAATACTGGCGATTTTACGTGCTTGCGCATCTTCAATTTCATTGGCTGCCGCGCCTTGTTCTGCCAGCGCTTTGTCCTCAGCACTCTGTTCAGCATCATCGCTTATAAGAGGATCACCCGAGGCTTTTTCTTCATTACTGGATGGTAAATCCATAATAAACTTCACATCGCTATCGCCGGCATCCAAGGTCAGTAGGATATCGTAGCCTTCGCCATAGCGATGAATATGCATCAGTCCATGTTGTTTTTTTGCCTGTTCGGCTACTTTTTGCAAGGTAATTTCTTCTGATTCAGGCGCCGCTTTCGTTTCTTCCGTCCATTCAGAATTGCCATAGCCTTTGAGCATGCGATTTGATCGTTCGTAACTGCAACCTGATAAACAACTAACCAGTGCGATCGCAGAAATGAGTAGCGTTAAATTCTTCATAGTCATTCCTAAAACCGTAAACCAAGGGTTAAATCGTAGCTGGCACCACCGAATTTACCGGTACGTTCATAGTCAGCAACATCCAACCAACGTGCATCACCTTCAGGCATGTAAACCACGCCATAATCAACAAAGCCGTCTTTAAAGAAAGGAAATTCAAAACCAAAACGGAACACCAATGAGTTAGTATCGTTATAAAATGATTGGCCTATTCCCATGTAAACTTTGGTATCGAGTAGCGAATCCATTGCAGGAATATCAGCAATAATCCGCCCCTCTAAGTTGATACCTGACACGTCGAAATAGTCGGTATTAGAGAAGTTTTTGAAGTACTCAAGTGCTAGCGTGTACTCAATGCTGTCGTCTAAACTCGTGGTCTCGCGGCGACGAATACCAAATACTGTCATGCCTTTTACATCTTCGGTCGCGTTAGTAACCGAATTATCGCGCTCTGCACTGATACCCCAGGCACCTACAGTAAATTCATAGGTAACACTGTCAAAACCTTCGGTTTCTTGCTCTAGCGTCGTCTTCTTGGAATATTCTTTTATCCACAATAATTTATTATCGCGTGCATCTACCATGCGTAAATTAATGGTGAATTTATTTTCATGCACAGAGGCATTCCAAAACATAAATGCGTCTGCACGTACTTGTTTGCCTAACTTACGTAGCGATTGGTTGTCTTCCGCAGGATGAGATATCTCTAACTTATCGGCTTTCATCGCCACTTGAGTAGTTCGGCATTCTAAACACTGAATAACTTCAAAACGTTCACTATCCATCATGCGATGCATCAGTTTATTTTCGATCATCAAATGCACTTGCTTCGGAATTTGGCGATGTAAGCGATCACCATTGTGATACAAAGCAACGCGACGAATATTTGGATCTAGATCAATTAAATCCTCTAAAACAAGCGTTTGATCATCGTCCAACAACTGCTCAAAGCCGGTATACAAGCTGGAGGGAGCTACTTCGGCATCTAGTGCTGGAACATTATCTTGGGCATTTGCCGCAGCTATAAAAGTTGCGAATAACGCCGTTAGAAATAGTCGAAAGTTCATGCAATTTCCTTTCTTCAGGAATCCACGGGGGCTTTGCAGAGCATAGTTGATATTTCAAAGCTGACGGTTCCGAGGGTCAGTTATAACCTTTTATTAAACAACCGTTTCTCAATTAAAAGAGAAATCTCATAATGCAATGTCAAAAAGTGATCGGTATTAACCCGAGGTGGGAAGAGTTTTGATTAAAATGCAGACAAAAATGCGCCGATTTTCTGACGAGAGCGGAGGGGCGTCAGCTAGAAGTCGTTACTAAGAATAAACAGCGCCAGAGAAATAATTATTTGTTTCGGATAGTAACAATGACGAAATTCCTGATATCAAATTCGAATAAGCCATTGTATTGGATGAGCCTATCTTACAGGTGGCTCATAAAGTGTTAAATAATGCGTCGCTGGCACGAGCTAGATCGACGTCGGAAGTGCTAATACCTCCAACATCGTGCGACCACCAGAAAATATCTAAACGACCCCACTGTACGTTGAGCTGCGGATGATGATTGGCGGATTCAGCCAGCTCGCCAATGCGATTAGCAAACGTCAGAGCCGCCATAAAGTTTTCAAACGGATAAGAACGAGTAAGGCTTTGTGCCTCGTCTATCAACTGAGTATGCCATTGCGACAGTTCACTCAGCGCTTGCCGTAATTCTTGATCTGATAACCTTCTACGCATCTCAAATTCCTTCTGACGCTAAGCCTAGATATTTTCAGTGAGCCATTAATAAAGCATAAAAAAGGAGCCGAAGCTCCTTTCTTGTCGTTACTGATTCAACCTAGTGCTGAATTAGTTAACTTCCGTTGCATTGATACGAGCAAACCACTCTTGTGGACCCGTCTTATGCACAGACTCACCTTTAGTATCGACAGCTACGGTTACTGGCATGTCTTCTACATCAAATTCGTAGATAGCCTCCATTCCCAGATCCGCAAAACCAACAACTTCTGCGCCTTTAATCGCTTGGGATACTAAATACGCAGCACCACCAACAGCCATCAAATAAACCGCTTCGTTATCTTTAATCGCTTCGATAGCAATGTCACCGCGTTCCGATTTACCAATCATGCCCAGCAAGCCAGTTTTCTCAAGAACGGTGCGAGTGAACTTATCCATACGTGTTGCCGTCGTTGGACCTGCAGGACCAACGACTTCTTCACGCACAGGATCAACGGGGCCGACGTAGTATATAAAGCGACCTTTCAGATCAACCGGCAACTCTTCACCACGAGCAATCATCTCAACCATGCGCTTGTGTGCCGCATCACGGCCAGTCAGCATCTTGCCTGATAGCAAAATAGTTTCGCCTGTTTTCCAATCTTTAACGTCTTCTGGCGTCACTGTGTTCAAGTTAACACGACGAACGCTATCACCGACTTCCCAGCTAATTTCTGGCCAGTCTTCTAGCTTTGGTGCTTTCAACTGCGCAGGGCCGGATCCATCCAATACGAAATGCGTATGGCGAGTCGCAGCACAGTTAGGAATAATCGCCACAGGCTTGTTCGCAGCGTGTGTTGGGAAGTCAGCCACCTTGATATCGAGAACTGTAGTTAAACCGCCCAAACCTTGAGCACCGATACCTAGCTTGTTTACTTTTTCGTATAGCTCTAAACGCAATTCTTCAGCGCGATTCTGCGCGCCGCGCGCTTGCAACTCTTGAATATTCACAGGCTCAAGCAACGCTTCTTTCGCCAACATCATGGCTTTCTCAGCAGTACCACCGATGCCTATGCCTAGCATACCCGGAGGACACCAGCCCGCACCCATTTTGGGCACTTGCTCTAATACCCAATCAACAATGGAATCCGATGGATTCAACATCGCAAACTTCGATTTAGCTTCAGAGCCACCGCCTTTTGCCGCAACATGCACATCCACTGTATTACCTGGAACCAGTTTCATGTGAATAATCGCAGGCGTGTTGTCCTTAGTGTTGGCACGCTTACCATCGGGATCGGCCAATACAGAGGCGCGAAGCACGTTGTCTGGATGTGTGTAAGCGCGACGAACGCCTTCATTACACATATCTTCGACACTCATGTCGCCTTCAAATTTAACGTCCATACCAATCGTTAAAAACACAGTAACAATACCGGTATCCTGACAAATAGGACGCTTACCCATCGCACACATGCGCGAGTTGATCAAAATTTGAGCCATCGCATCTTTCGCGGCTTTCGATTCTTCACGCTCGTATGCAGCATGAACTGCATCAATAAAATCTTTTGGATGGTAGTACGAAATGTACTGCAGCGCGTCTGCAACGCTCTGGATCAGGTCTTCTTGCTTGATCACAGTCATGATGGGCTCTCTCTCAAAGGCTTATGGGCGTAGTAGTGAATATATAAAAAAGCGCTTCACGTTAGCCAATGGCAATGGATGGGCGTAAAAACGCCCACATCAGTGGGCGTCAGTCTGGTCTGTATTGTAGCGCAAGCGGTGACAATCTAAAACGTCCACATGCATTGTTCGCAAATTAGAATGGCCACCATTCTTCTTGCTCTGAACGAGGCTTGGCTTTCAAACCTTCCGGCGCATCAATGCCACCTTTCGCTGGAGTTGGAGCATTTGAGCTCGATTCACGCTTAGAGCTATTAGTACTGGCATCAGCCATATCACTCAGATCTCGTTCTTTACGACCGTTTTCCGTAATTAAATCACGACCATGATGAATCATTTTAGTGTCTTCCATTTCCTTCATTGCTAAGGAATGGGGAACTAGCTGTAGTGGTCCATCTCCAGTCGTCAGGCCGTTATCGCCGACAATCACGTTCACTGGATCTATTTCGGAGTAACGTAGGTAATACACCTTGCCAGCTTCCACTTGAAAATCGAAATCTGAATACTTAGCGAAAACAAAATCACCTATACCTTCTAAGCCGAATATTCCGCGACGTACGACGATGTCGTAGGTGCCAGGCTCCATTTCGTACCAAGTGTAACCGCCGCCCTTGAAGTTGAATAAACGCTCGTTGTTGACGTTAAAACTAGGGGCTTCAACTTCATCCATAGCCCAGACACTAATAGGACGATAGATATATACCAATGCGGTATTTTCATAATCCCAACGGTAACCCACAGATTTATAGTAATGACCCTTAGGGCCAAACAGCCATTTAGGGTACGACCCAAAATTATCACCAATTGATTGATGAAAATTAGTGCAACCTGTCATCGCCACTACGCTGGCAAAGATGGTTACAGGGATCAAGAAACTACGAGACAGTGTTTTTATCATTATTATCTTCCGCCTATTTGGCATTCGGTCTTTATACTGTTTAAGAATAACCGAGTTTTGTTCTTACTCACATGAATGTATCAGACCTGTGAAGCAGTGCTCTATTGTTACCGTTGAACGACTTCGATGCAATCGGTAAAGTAGGACATAAAGTGTACACAAAGTGATCTTTGATCTATAATGACACACTTGTAAAAAATAACAAAAACAAACAAAAAAGGGGTTGTTGTAATGATGCGCTGTCTATCCCGCGTTACCTTGCTGACCACTGGTCTGCTGTTATCTGTATCGGCATTGTCATACGACGATGCTGCCAAGGCTTACTACTCCCCGCAATTGGACGAGGCAGTTGATGCCGCCAAACACTCTCCTAGTCAGACTGAGTATGTTGGACATGCTTGGTATAATCGTACTACATCGAAAAGTTTTCCATTACCAAAACTACTCAATACTGAAATGGAAGAGTTAGTAATCGAAGGTGCCATGGGACCAACGGCTGCCGGTGAAGCGGCTGCAATTGAGACTCAAAAGCCTGTAAGGGATACGGCACTAGGACGCCAAGTAACAGAGGACGATGTTACAGATACCGAGCAAGGCACCAGCCCTAAAGAAGATAATGATGTACCGCAAAAGAAAGTAACTTTACTGCGTGATGTTACTTACAAAGGCGAAAATTACGAACTACGCGTAAAAAATGCTCGCTCGACCGTTGGTATTTCTACACAAATTCGCCGCTAACTAGGGCCGTAACATGTATAGAAAAATCGCGTCCTCTATACTGTTTTGTGGATTAACTGCTGTAGCCGTAGCTGATGCATACTATCCCGGCGACAAGGATGATTATTATTCTGATGATCTTGAAGCTGCGGTCACTGAAGCAAAGCAACGTACCCATCATTATGACTACAGCAATACTTTGCGCTATAACCGCACGACTTCGCAAAGCATCGAGATACCTAGATTGCAAAATCAGGACCTCGCTTATACCGCAATTGAAACACCAGCACTCGCACCAACGGCTGCATCAGCAGAATCATTAAATGTCGAGCAAACCGTCGATCCATTATTAAGTAATAAAGAGACACGCGTGCTAACGACAGTGCAGGAACCTAAAGTAGCACTACCGAATATTGGAAATGCCCCCGTTCTTGCACCTCCTGTTACCGTGACGGTGCGATAAAAACTTTTCATATCGCAAAAAAATGGCCGACTAGTCGGCCATTTTTTCGCGTAACATTTGCCGAGCTTTCTCGCCTAACGCCAGTAATAGACGGTCTCTTTTCCAAGATACAGCAGAATCGCCAACGATCTGATCTCCAGCAATCATCATTTCTCGATACAAATCATCGACGAGCTGTAGAGTGTCTATGCTGTATCCTTGAGTATTATTTGAAAATTCAGATTGAATCTTTTGAATAGCGTCACTGAAATCGAGTGATACGTCGCTCTCTTGCATAATTAGCTGGCGCACTATCCAACCCGCAAAAGCCAATCCAACACACACATCCTCCCAATAGCGAAATGGACGATTAATATTAGCGTGTGCATCGGTAAATATGACTGCCGCCTTGACGTCAACAGCCTCTAACGCAATAGCTGAATGCTGAGCGTCTGGAACAAATGGCTGTGGTTTTTGATTGGGGATAATTCGTATGCCGTCACTGTTTGCAGCGACCTTAAGAGCAACAATATCATCGTCACGCTTAGCTAATATATATAGCCAGTCCATGCCTTGGCCCATCATCAGCGCATGTGACTTAACACCTGATAGCCAACCTCGCTCATGATCCAAACGAGTTGTCATCGACGACAATGATTTCAATCCTTTCTCGGAAACGCAAAGCGCGCCCCACTGTTCGGCCTCTAACAAAGGATCTACAAAACGTATTGCAGCTTGATAACCACAAAAGAAGGCTGTCGATGGCGTATCGCTACGCAAACCTGAAGAAAACGCAGCGCTCGCTGGGCCAACACTGCGTAGTAATCGTCCATAAGTTAGTCTGAGGGTAAAGGGTGATTTCTGTAGCGACAATTCCGGTTGCTTAAGAGTGATCATCCATCCCTCAGGCCACATCATGGGGCAGTACCACCAAGAGCGTTTTGAATACGATCAAGACGAATTTGAATATCTTCTATTTCAAGCTTCATCCCACCGATATCACCCGACGTTCCCGCCTTGCGCATTTTTTCGACCGTTGCGTTCAAGCCAGCTAATGTTGTTTCAACCGTTTGCACAGCTTCTTTATTTTGCGCGATGGCTAATTCAGCTTCAGCAGGTAATGAACTAGCCGCAATCTCAACGCGATCAAGACGTTGACGAACGGCAGCGATTGCGACGTTAGCATCTGAAATTGATTTCGCAGCAGCATCAACAGTTGTCTGCATTTGCGCCTGCGATTTCTTCAAGCTATCAACACCTGAGCGCGCGATGGATACACTCTTAGTGTTATCTTCAATCGCAGACTTATTACGCTTATTAGCGACATCCCACAGTTTACGAATTTCTTGGTCGTGCTCACGTAACAAAGACTTTAAAGCGTCTACGGATAAATCTGCATTTTCGCCGGTTACTGACAGCTTCTCATTCAATGAGTCAATATTTACAGCCTGATCACGAATAACAGCCTGCGCATCACTTAATGCCGCTTGAGTTTCCTGCAATTGAGTAAATAAGAAACCAGCTCCCCCCACTGCGACTAAACCAATAACCAAAGCAGCAATAGCCAAAGTTTGATTCGCCTTCGGCGCTGGAGCAACTACCGCTCGTTGCGGGTTGGTTGTTCGTGCAGCACGCTGTGCGGCCTGACGACGGGCCTGTTGTTGACGCAATGCACTATCATCAGCGGATGCCGTCATTTTAGGCACCACTGGTGGTTGCTCTTTATCCATGATAATTCCTCTAATTTGCAGCTCGTGCGAACGACTGAATCTAATCGCATCAGTATAACAATATTATGATTAAGTACTGCTTTTGTTTATTTTTCAACCATATAGCTAATAAAGCTTAAGCAAGTTATACCTGCATTGACGCCATTGTTCAGCTCTTTTTCAGATGAACGGTGTCAGATTTATGTTCATATGCATTAATCACGGTAATCAACCGCGTCGATAGCCGCCCTAGTAGCGAAAACACTAGGAATAACCCTATGTTTTACGTGAATAGCACGCTGTAGCAACTGAGTGCTATTATTCACAATCCGTTTTATGGATGTGGCATTTGTACTTTCAATTGCAATTCTGCCCTTGAAATCCGCTACTTTGCCCCCATTTCGGAAGGATATGCACCCCAGAGTGCGACCAAGCAACCTGACTCAGCACTAGAATGGAGACACACCATGGCGTTTGAACTTCCTGCTCTACCGTACGAAAAAACTGCTCTAGAACCTCATATTTCTGCAGAAACATTAGATTTTCACCACGGTAAGCATCACAACACTTACGTTCAAAAGTTGAACGGCTTAATCGGTGGTACTGAATTCGAAGGTAAAACCCTAGAAGAAATCATCAAGACTTCATCTGGTGGTGTTTTCAATAACGCTGCTCAGATCTGGAACCACACTTTCTACTGGAATAGCCTAAGCCCTAACGGTGGTGGCGAGCCTACTGGCGCAATTGCCGACGCAATTACCGCTGCGTTCGGATCTTTTGCTGATTTCCAAGCTAAATTCAACGACAGCGCAGTGAACAACTTTGGTTCAAGCTGGACTTGGTTAGTTAAGAAAGCAGATGGTTCTTTAGACATCGTAAACACGTCAAACGCTGCAACCCCTATCACCGAAGAAGGTGTTACACCGTTGTTGACTGTTGATTTGTGGGAACACGCTTACTACATCGATTACCGCAACGTGCGTCCTGATTACCTGAAAGGTTTCTGGGCACTGGTTAACTGGGACTTCGCGAACGCTAACTTCGCTTAATAATTCCAGTTTGATAAAGAAGGGAAGCTCAGCTTCCCTTTTTTACATCCACATAAAAGACCCTCAAATATGAGCACCCAGCCTTTTAAATTACTACTTGCCTCAAGCTCACCTTATCGCCGAGAACTCTTAAGCCGATTACGCATTCCCTTTGAATGCGCCTCACCAGATATTGACGAATCGCAGCAAGCAGACGAGACACCTGAGCAATACGTCGATCGCTTAGCCTTAGAAAAAGCCCAAGCATTACGCCAACAATATCCTCATCATTGGATTATTGGCAGCGATCAGGCCTGCGTGCTAAATGGTGTAGCAGTCAGTAAACCGGGCAACCGAGAAACAGCGATCAGGCAGTTAAAACAAGCTTCAGGAAACAAAATTCGTTTCCATACAGGGTTAGCTTTATTCAACGCCAACACCGGAGAATCATGGAGTTTAGTCGAGCCCTTTGATGTCTGTTTTCGCCAGCTGTGTAGCGACGAAATTGAGCATTATGTAGATATAGAAAAGCCGTATGACTGCGCCGGTAGTTTTAAAGCAGAAGGATTAGGAATTGCGCTGTTTACTGCACTAGAAGGTCGCGATAGCAATGCCTTGATAGGGCTACCACTGATTGGTTTAGTCGATTTATTTAAACAAGCAGGAATAGATGTCCTGCAATTAGCGGCGGCTCAATAGCCTATTGAGCCACCGCAACAACATTCTTCGATTCGCTTACTTCTCGCGAATTGGCAATCCTTTAAATAGATTGTTAATTTCAGCATCGATACTATCAACGCCTAATTTTTCAGACACCGTAAACTCCCAAATACCGTTGAATTTATCTTGAGTTAATTCACGGGCACCTGTGGAGCTACTAACGATCGTTGGACGCAAGAACACCATTAAATTGCTTTTAACTGTGCTGGTCGATTTAGAGCGGAACAACCAGCCAATTAATGGAATATCGCCCAATAACGGCACCTTGCTCACCACTTCTCTAACATCATCGCGAATTAAACCACCTAGCACTATGGTTTCTTTATCCGCCGATAAAATCATTGTTTTAATCGAACGCTTGTTAGTGATCAAGTCGGCGCTACCATCAACACTGGTCTGGGCGACAGATTCTGCAGTAGCCTCTACTTCGAGACGAATCGCTTCACCATCATGAATATGTGGTTTCACTTTCAGCGTAATACCAACATCTTCACGAGTAATCGTAGTAAACGGATTGGCGTTACTACTTGATGCTGTTGAACCGGTACGGAAAGGAACGTTTTGACCAACAATGATTTCCGCTTCTTGGTTATCCAACGTCATGATACTTGGTGTCGATAAAAGATTAGTCGCGGTATTGCTTTGCAATGCCTGAATCACCACCCCAAAATCAACTTCGCCGTTAATTTCACTATAACCACCTAAAGTTAAACCGCTACCGACGGCAGAACCGACATCGCCGGTCGCAACACTTGTGGCAATAGACGATAACGATGGGCCAGCATTACTGAAGTTAGTACCGCCAACAGGCGCATCTAGATTGCCCGTAGCCCATTGCACACCTAACGCAGCACTGTTATCACCAGTCACTTCAACAATCGCAGACTCAATGAGTACTTGAGCACGACGCACATCTAATGATGCCACCAGTTCTTGCACTTCCTTCATCAAAGATGGTTCAGCTCGAACAACCAGCGCATTCAAGTCTTCATCAGCATAAATAGCGGCTTGGCCTTTCGCTTGATTTTCATCTTTGCCAGTCGATGTATCGGCCATTAAGGCTTTCAACATTTCCGCCAGCTTAGTAGCGTCGGCGTAATGCAAACGAATAACTTGAGCACTACCACTAAAATACGAAGGCTGATCAAGCTGCTCAATTAGCTGACGAATACGTTCACGCGCAGTTTTCTCGCCTTTAATAATTAAACGATTGCTACGCTCATCAGCTACAACACGAATACTGCCAGAGGTATTGTCGGTATTATTGGCATTGCCTTGGGAGACTTTGGCTGGATCTAAGCTCTGTAGCATGGTCACTACGTTGCCAACCCATGCTTCCTTAAGCTGAATAACTTCAAGCTCTTCACTACCGGATTTATCCAGACGGTCAATAATTTGTTCAATACGACGAATATTGACGGCGTGATCAGAGATAATTAGCGCATTCGACGATTTCACCCCAGCCAAATGACCATACTTGGCTACTAACGGGCGTAAGATTGGCACAAGATCAAGCGCTGGCGTGTTCTTAATCATAATGACTTTGGTCAACAGCTCTTGGCTTCCAATACCGGCTTTTTCGTCCAAATCGCGACCATTTTGCTTCACATCATTTTGCTGCACGATAAGAATCACATCACCAGCAGGTACTGCAGCAAAGCCATGCAGTTGTAGTACTGACAAAAACAACTCATATACACCGTGACTGTTCATAGCTTCACTGGTGATAACGTTAACCTTACCTTTTACCCGCGGATCAACCACAAAGCTTTTGCCCGTAATATCGGCAACTTGACTAATAAATGCGCCGATATCTGCATCCTTCAGATTGATCTGCCAGCTTTCCTGCGCCTGAATCGGGCTTACTACACTAATCAGTAGCAATACCGCCAAAACCCATTGTTTCAACACACTTAATTCCTTAATCCAAAACTCTGATTGACCATAAAGCGACTATTTCCGCGCTGTACTTCTATTTGAGCCGAACCTTCACTCATCACTTGCTCTAATAAGCTTGAGTCACTTGAAGCATCGCCCAATGGCTGTCCATTAACAGACAACACTATATCCCCAGGCTTTAGATCAACCTGCGTCAGTATTGACCCGGCCGTTACCTTATAACCACTACCCGATCCCTGAGACTCTAACCCTAAACCGCTCAACATCTCTTCAGGATCTTGCTGTGCGGCTTCACTAGCGACCATCATAAAATCTTGTGTACTGCGTACTCGACTAAAACGTTCGCGCAAGGATTTAGCCCGATCGTCGGTATCTGGCCGTTCATTGCGCTCTGGCGTCTGACTAGCAACACCAATACCGGCACTGGATACCTCATCGAACTTCAATGTTTCGAGCTTTCCTGCCGTGTCTAAGATCACTTTATCTTTATACACTGCGGCTAAGCGCGTACGACCTTCAACCACATCACCAATACGATAAAAATCCCCACCACTGCCTTTACGCGCAATGATGGCACTCGATTCCTCTTCTACCGAGGATTGAGTCGCGCCCAATAAGGACAGGCGCAAGCGAGTATCAGGGGCATCGACAGCTTTAACTTCAACGACTTCAGCAACGCCGACTTCACCAAATACATGATACGAGCCGGCGCCCGCACTTTCGAAACTTGTACGATTCGATCCACCTTTCGTTGGTGCCTTGAGGTATAGCGGCTCAGGGGCAATAATCAGCCACACCAAAAGCGCCATCAACCAGGCCAACAGAAGCGTTAATACGATCTTACCAAAGCGCACCGTTAAGCGCTGCCAAGGTTTTATATCTGCTGCTTGTTCCATCAAAGGAAACTACCCCAAAAACAAAGGACTCAGGTTATAGAATCTTATGGGACACTTCAAAAATAACCGTGTCCTCCGTCGCCTGTTTATCCGGCCATTGCTGACCAACCAAATCCACGGCGCGTTTACGCATTGATGCACCACCCCAGCCATCTGCCTGTAAAAATACGCGAGCAATATCTTTACCTTCAGGTGTTTTAACATTCATAACAGCGGTATCGTCTTCCATACCCATCTCACCAATGAGCATTGGCAAAAGCGCATCGACCTGATTGCGCTGTACGGGAAATTGCACGTTGCCACCGCTGTATATAAGACGCCCAGCCAAGCTCAGAACTTGTTTGCTGACTAAATCAAACTCACCATTCAACTGTGACAACTCGGCGTCACCCTTTACAGACACTCGCATACTTTTCAGTGCCTTAGCCGCAACTTGGCTATCTAGGTAACCCGACACGTCGGTCAATATGATAGAAGAAGGTGTCATCGTCGCCAGATCTATAGTCACAGCGGCATCACCATGCAAGCGTACGCGTTCGTTATCGACACTTAAGTTCAGTTCAGGCTGAGCACTTAACAACGACAATGGGCTTAAGCGCCAAGTGACTTGCACAGGACCAACCTCTGGAGCGTCCGCGACCAAACGTCCGTGCCAAAGTGTGCCTGTAGGATTCTGAATACGGATAGGCATGCGGCCCAATGCCGGTTCAGCATACTGCCAAATAAAATGGAGCGGTGTATTCACCACTAGAACAATAAGAAAGGTCAGGATGCCCAGCAACAAGTACCAGCGAGCAGCCCAGATGGATTGCAACATGTTTAATTAATGATTCCGTGTCGAAGACTGCGGCCCATTCTACGCATAAGGGCGGCAAAGTTTAATGGGTGATTGTGACAGTCATGTAAAATGACGTCATCCTGCTGATCGCGCCATTGCGTCAATAAAAGCACAACTATTGTTCCTCAAGATGGATTTAGCAGCTCAGACCTCACTCGCGTTAATCATATTGGGCAAATCTCTTAAGCCAGAAATCAACTTTTCTTTTTCAGTTCGCGATAAACGTTTCACCGCAAATTCACACTTCAAAGCCGCACTTCGACTACCAATATAGCGCTGAAACTCTAGGACCAAAGGGCCGCGTCCACGCAGTGATTTAGCGGCTTTCACCCCACTACCAGAATGTTCACGAAAACGCCGCTCGACATCCGTCGTGACACCACAGTATAAGCTACCAGAAGCGGTGCGAATCAGATACAGACTCCATCCTTCTGATCCGGTTCCTTGTGCTCCGGTGTCGGTAGCTAACAACACCCCCTTAGACTCCGCTGCCACTTTTATCCTTGCCGTAACTCAGAAAAGCCGTATCGTACCTAGAGTAACCCCGAAAGCCAGCGCCGTTACACTTTTATGCAAAGGCTCTCACACATTCTTTTACCCAATAAGATGTCACCATGCATTCAGTTTTTCGCGATCCTATCAGTGGCTTAACCCATTTAATCGGCGCGCTTTTCGCCATTGTTGCCCTCTGTATATTAGTCGTTCAGGCTGCAACATACGGCGGAGTTTGGCATATGGTGTCGTTCTCGATATTTGGCGCTACTTTATTTTTAATGTTCGCCAGCAGCGCACTGTATCATCTATTGCATGCGCCCGATCACATCATCGTCTGGCTCAAGCGCCTAGATCACATGGCCATATTTCTGCTAATCGCTGGAAGCTATACCCCCTTCTGCCTTATCCCATTGCATGGTCCCGTCGGCTGGGGTTTATTTTCAGCCGTTTGGGCATTGGCTTTGGCGGGCGTATTTCTAAAACTGTTTTGGCTCAGCGCACCACGCTGGCTTTCTACAGTGGTGTACGTTTCGATGGGCTGGTTAATTGTGTTTGCTATCGAACCTGCGATAGACACAATTCCTGCTGGAGCTTTATGGTGGTTACTCTATGGAGGACTTGCATACACCGTAGGGGCGATAGTGTACGCCACCAAAAAACCAGACCCGTGGCCGCGCTGGTTTGGCTTTCATGAAATTTGGCATCTATTTGTGATGGCAGGTGCTTTTTGCCACTTTTGGGCAATCGCCTTCTATTTAGCGGATGTAAAGGTAGCTTAATGGACACGATCACAACGGGCTTATTCATTGGCCGAGGCGTCACGATTCCTTGGAGCGAGCTGGAAATACGAGCCGTACGAGCTCAGGGAGCTGGCGGTCAAAACGTCAACAAAGTATCAAGCGCGATCCATTTGCGCTTTTCTGTGCCGAACTCCTCGATTCCACCTAGCTGGAAGGAGCGCTTATTGGCAACCGCCGATCAACGCCTGACCCAAGATGGTGTATTAATCATTAAGGCTCAGCAATTTCGCACCCAAGAACAAAACCGCGAAGATGCTATTGCACGCTTACGACAGGTATTGCTAGCCGCTAGCACTGTGCCTAAACCACGCATGGCAACTAGGCCAACACTCGCATCGAAAAAACGTCGGGTAGAGAGTAAGGTTAAACGTGGTCAAATAAAGGCATTGCGAGGCAAGGTTGATTAGCCAGTAGCACTGGCGCGACGATGCTTGCGGATTTTGTCGTACGCGGTTTGAATCTCCTGCGTCTTTTCTTTCGCCAAGCGCATCATAGATTCGGGCAAGCCCTTAGCTATTAACTTATCAGGATGATGTTCACTCATCAGTCGACGATAAGCTTTCTTCAATTCAGCATCCGCGACAGAGGACTTGACCCCTAGAATGGCATAAGCGTCATTCAATTCAGATGTCTTATTCGTACGAGGCGCTTGTTGACGACCGCCAGCTCGCCCCTGCGATTGCTGACTGCGCGCACCCGCACGAACTCGATTATGAATCCATTCAAATTGAAATGCGCCAACGCCTAAAGCTTTGCAAATTTGCGAGAACAATTGCTTCTCATCACGACTCAACTGGCCATCGGCATATGCAACGCTGAGTTGAATTTCAACAAACATCTGAATTAAATCATCACGATCACGGCATGCTGCACTGAGCGACTTAAGATCGGGGGCTAAATCGTAATTAGTGCCTTTGCCTTCAGTGAAGAGTCCAATGGCTTTTTGGCGCTGATCTCCCGTCAACCCCATTTGATCCATAATGGCTGTTGCTGCGGCGATTTCTCGCTCACTAACACGACCATCAGCTTTAGCGATACACCCCATCACACGAAAAACAGTCGCAAAGTAAACTTCTTGCACACGATTGTTTTGCTTATTTGAACCTTTGCTATCCTTGAATGGCCCTCGTTCCGGACTTCCCTGCGTCCACTCGGATTCACGCTTACCCAATAGATTCTTTGAAATTGTTTGATCAAACAAGTGCCCAGCAAAAGCACCGATCAACAAACCAAACGGGCCACCACTAAATAATCCAATCACAGCACCAGTAAGCTTGCCGAACCAAAAGTTCATCGCGTCGCCTCAGCCAATAGAAGCTGCTCAAGATCGTATAAACGCTGTGGCGTCCCAACATCTACCCATCGAGCCTGCATATGTTCACCGCGAATTTGTTGATGTGTCATTGCACTACGCAACATTGGGGCCAATGGATGCGCACCCGCTATAAAACCTTGCCAAAGTTCAGGGCGCAATAAACTCATGCCGCTGAAGGTGTAACCCGTCGTATCCGGTTGCGACAAAACTAAGCCATCATTCGTCAACCCGAAATCTCCGTTCGGATTATGATCCGGATTATCCACCAGCCATAAAAAACCCAAATCACTGGGAGCGAGCTCAATAGAGAGAGCTCGTTCGTAACCCCAATCAGTCCAGACATCGCCATTCACTAACAAGAATGGCTCGTCGCCAAGTAAAGGTAACGCCTGATAGACACCGCCCGCTGTTTCTAATGCTTCTACTTCGCCAGAATACTGAATACAGCAACCGAAGCTAGAACCATCGCCTAACGCCCGCTCTATTTTTTCACCCAACCAAGCATGATTAATCACAATATCGGTAATGCCCGCCGCGACGAGTTTTTCGATGTGATGCACAATGAGTGGCTTACCAGCTAACGGCAATAAAGGTTTAGGGCAAGCATCCGTCAACGGCGCCATACGAGCACCTCGTCCAGCCGCTAGAATCATGGCTTTCATGACTCACTACATCCCAATTCAAATTGCTCCAGCGCCGGCATAAAGCGCATAACTAACCACTGATGAAATGGGACCAAGTGCGGATCATGGGCACTAACATCGAGTAGGTATTGGCAAGTATTAGGAATACTGGCTAAGTAACCATTTTTGCCATCGCGCAGATTCAAACGCGCAAAAATACCCGCGGCTTTCAAATGCCGCTGCAATCCCATCGCATCAAAAGCTTGGCGGAAGTCCGACCAATCACTATGCCAAATACCTAAGCGTCGTGCGTGTTGCCAATAGTAACTCGCCAATTCATCAACCCACTCGGCAGGCCAACGCACATAACAATCACGCAGCAAAGACACCAAATCATAAGTCGCAGGCCCAGCAACAGCATCCTGAAAATCAATCACAGCGATACGCTGATCGCTATCCAACATTAAATTTCGCGAATGGTAATCACGATGCACTGTTACTATAGGTTGGGCCAACGCTAACTCTGCTAAGTAAGCAAAGGCATCATCAAGTAATTTTCTTTCATCTGCAGTCAATGCCATCGCCAATTGCTGATCGCAGAGCCAATCAGGAAACAACGCCATCTCTTGCAATAATAATGCATTGTCATAGGGCGGTAATTGCGTGCAAGACAAAGCCTGAATACGCAGCAACTCGTCAATGGCTTGCTGATAATGATGCAAAACAGAAGTACGGTTAGCCTCTTCAGAATGAAGAACCGGCCATAATATTTGATCACCAAAATCCTGTAGCAACATAAAACCTTGCACAAAATCATGGGCAATCACCTTAGGAACGTGAACGCCACGTTTGAACCAATCTTCGGCAATGCGCACAAAACGTGGGTTATCTTCTTTGTCGGCAGGCGCGTCTACTGCAATCCAACTGTGATCTAGCCAACGCAACCGAAAGTAACGACGAAAGCTGGCATCACCTGATACCATCTCTAATTCTGCTGGTATTTCAAAACCTGTTTGCTGGCGAATTATCGCCGTTGCCCAGTGCGCGAGTGCGTCCCGCCGCTGATCCATGCTGGCCTCTCAGTGTCAGTCGTTCTAGAATTGGGCGCTGCGCGCGCCACACCATGTTATTCGCGCTAAGATATCACACTTCATATTGGAATCGCGCTTGCTGCCGCACATGATAAAAATACCCAAGTTACCGGCCTGCACTGATGTGCCGTCGACTATATCACCGCGCACTGGCGTTCGGCATTCACCGTTAGTGAAGCATCTGCGCGCCAGCGTTTATGGCATCGCCTTACTCCTATTGAGTGTGAATAGTGTCGCCGAACTCGGCTGGGTGCCGAAACAAGAGCTCAGCGAAGAAGAGCAAGCGACGTTGCCCTCGTTCTGCCGCGGCATGTATCGCCCTGCCGATATAACGCCACTCGATAGCGATCGCATTGAGGCGGATGCGGATGCTTCAGAAATGCAAATTGGCGGTTCTATGCACCTCGAAGGTGATGTGATATTTCGCCAGCAAGATAGAGTTTTAACCGCCGATCAAGCCGATTGGCAGCCGGATGAACGTCAGGCGCTGTTTGCTGGCAACGTAACGTTAAACACCCCCGTGCTGTCCCTTAGCGGTGATGCTGCAACCTACCAAGAAGTTGATGGCCAAGTGGCATTAAATCGTGCGGCTTATTCCATTCCTGCACGCCACATGCGCGGCACTGCGGCAAGTATAGAAACACCGTCAGATAATCTCTTAGAACTTGAAGATGCCACGGTTACTTTTTGCGAACCTGGCCGCAATGATTGGGATCTTGCCGCAAGTGAATTAACCCTCGACCAAGAAGAAGGCTTTGGTACCGCTTGGCATACACGCTTACGAATTCGTGAAGTGCCAATTCTTTACATCCCTTATTACCGCTTTCCAATTGATGATCGCCGTCTAACTGGGTTTTTAGATCCCAAATTTACCGTCAACGAACTCGGCCAAGCGGAAGATATTCAAATACCGTTTTATTTGAACCTCGCTCCGAATCTCGACGCAACCATTACTCCTCATCATATTCTTGATCGTGGTGTGGTTTGGGAAAGCCAGCTACGACATAAAACCAAATGGCTGGGTGATGGTGAGCTTAATTATGCTTATCTTAACAAAGACGCTACTGAGCAAGACGAGCGCTGGTTAATCAACTACCAGCAAGCGGGACGCTGGACGCCGAATTTGCAACATCGCTGGGTCTACAATCACGTTAGCGATAGCGATTATTTAAATGACATGAATCCAAGCGCTGCGGTTGATAGAACAACGCACCTTCCTCGTCGCGGTGAGATTCTTTTCGATCAAGGTAGCTGGCATGCCGACGCGACAATTGAAAGCTTCCAAACAATCGGCGATGACATCACGTTAGCGAATCGTCCTTATCGACGTTTGCCGCAATTTAATGTGAATTACAAACCGCAAACGCTCAATGGTCTACGTTTTACCCAAACACTGCAAACCACGCGTTTTAATCGCGACAGCGAAGCCACCATCAATAATATTGACCAAACACTATCTGGTTTTAGCGCCATTAATGGTGATCGTTTAGTGTCAGATTCTGGTGCGTTTTATCCGATGGAATGGCCATTCGGATACTTAACGCCTGGTGCAGAATATCGTTATCGCAGTTATCACCTGTACGATACCGATGCGACAGTACTAGCGTTGGATGGGTTTGATGAAAAACCGGCCTATGGTGCCGCCCGCTACAGCGTCGATGCGGGCTTGTACTTTGATCGAGAATTTGATTGGTTTGGTGATGAATATCAACAGACTCTAGAACCGCGCATCTATTACGTGCGTAGCCCTTTCATCGATAATCAGGATCTCGTGCCTAATTTCGATACCAAGCTCACCACAGTGACATTCGCCAGCCTTTTTACCGGTGACCGCTTTACCGGTGGCGACCGCTTAGCAGATCTCAATCAAATGAGTGTTGGTTTAACCAGCCGCTTTATTCGGGATGATGGTTTGGAGCAGCTACGTGCAAGCATTGGCCGAATTTATTACCAACGCGATCGTGACGTGCAATTAACCGGAACCAACGTTGGGGAGTACGACCTCCGAGCAACTTCCAGTACACTAGGTGAAGTTGAATGGAACCCAAGTGAATCTTGGTCTGTCTTCTCTACACTGGAATGGGATTCTTACTACGACTACGCTAGACAGCGCAAATACGGTGCGCGCTATGAAGGCTCTAATAACCGTATGTTAAGCGTCAGTAGTACCCGTACGCAGAGTTACTCTACGAGCACAGAATCTGTGTCCACCAGCACACATCAGTTAGATGCAGGAGCATTTTGGGCACTAAACGACCGGTGGGCTTTGGTCGCAAGACAACTACGTGATTTGCGTAAGTACGATACCGATGAAAGAAAACCTGTTAGTCCTGTATTGGAATCAATAGCAGGACTCGAATATCAAAGTTGTTGCTGGCGTGTACAAGCGCTTTATCGCGAAAGCTCCAGCAACGACAGCTCTGATGTGGATTACACCACAGATAAAAAATATGGCTTCATGCTTAGCTTCCAGTTAAAAGGACTAGGCAATTTCGGCAGCGGTACTGATGAACTTATCAGCGACGGCATCAATGGATACTCAAGACGGCAATATCATGACTTTTAAACAATTTATCGCCTACGCCACATTCGCGCTAAGTGCTATTACAGCACAAGCAGCACCGGTATTGATCGACCGTGTAATCGCCATCGTTGATGACGACGTATTGATGGAAAGTGAACTGCAAAAACGCCTAAATACCGTTCGAGTGCAGAATCGTGGCAGTGAATTACCCAGCGAAGATGTGCTGCGCGAACAGGTATTAGAACGCATGATCTCAGAAAGCATTCAGGTGCAAATGGCTGACCGTTCGGGTATCCGCGTCACCGACAGCCAGCTAAACGATGCCATGTTGCGCATCGCTGAGCAAAACAACATGAGCTTGCAACAGTTTGAACAAGCCATGAAAGATGAAGGCGTATCTTTCGTTGATGCTCGCGAACAAATTCGCAACGAAATGCGTGTTAGCCGTGTACAGCAGTTCCAAGTTGGTGAACGTATTCAAATTACCGACCAAGATATCGATTACTTCCTTGCCTCAGATATTGGCCGTATGGCCTCCGCAGAAGAATATCACTTACGTCATATTCTGATTGAAGTCCCTTCAAGCGCGAGTCCTGAGGCCTATAAAGCAGCTAATGACAAAGCTGACGACATCGTTAAACGCCTCCGTGCCGGAGCCAATTTCGCCAGCACAGCCATGGCAGAATCGAGCGGTCGTACCGCGCTTAACGGTGGTGATATGGGCTGGCGCAAAGAGGCGCAACTGCCAAGCCTGTCTGCCGATGTTGCACCTAAGCTAGCGGTCGGTGAAGTATCTGATCCGATCAGCAGTGCCAGTGGATTTCACATTATCAAGTTGGAAGAAAAACGCGGCGGCAGCACTAAGATGATCGATCAGACCAAGGTGCGTCATATTCTGATTCAAACCAACGAAGTACGTGATGATGCGCAAGCCGAAGAACTCATTCAACAATTGTACGAACGCTTACAAGCAGGCGAAGATTTTGCCGCACTAGCCCGTGAATTCAGTGATGATCCTGGTAGCGGTGCCAGTGGCGGCGATCTAGGCTGGGTCAATCCTGGCGACATGGTGCCTGCGTTTGACGCCACCATGGAAAACACAGCCACCAATGAAATCAGCGCGCCGTTCAAAAGCCGCTTCGGTTGGCATATTTTAGAAATTCAGGGGCGTAAGAAAACCGACGTTGGCGAAGAACTGCAACGCAACCAGATTCGTCAAATGTTATACGCACGCCGCTTTGACGAAGAACTGCCGATCTGGTTGCGTAAAGTGCGCTCAGAAGCATATGTCGACATCAAGGAAGCGCAATGACACTGCGTTTAGCCATTACCGCCGGTGAACCGGCGGGCATCGGTCCAGACTTATGCATTCAAATTGCACAATTACCGCAAGAACATGAGCTGGTTGTCATCGCCAATGCCGATCTACTGCACCAACGTGCCGCCGAATTAGGACTGCCATTAACGCTGCAAGTATTTGATCCAGATAGTCCCATTCGCGCGAGTGGGAACGGTACCCTAACCATCTATCCGGTTGCGTTACGCACGCCAGTTATTGCGGGGCAACTGGATGCCCGCAACAGCGATTACGTACTCGAAACACTACGCCTTGCGGCGGCCGGTTGCTTAGATGGTCGCTGGCAGGGAATCGTGACTGCTCCTGTGCATAAAGGCATCATTAACGAAGCCGGTATTGCATTCAGTGGTCATACCGAATACTTCCGCGATTATTGCGGTGTTGAAGAAGTGGTGATGATGCTGGCAACAACGGATTTGCGAGTTGCCTTAGTGACCACACACTTACCGCTGCGTGCCGTCGCTGATGCCATAACACCCGATCGAATTTCACGCGTCGTGCGCATCTTGAATCACGATTTAAAGCACTATTTCGGTATCGCGGATCCACGGATATTAGTCGCAGGACTCAATCCTCATGCGGGTGAAGATGGCCACCTAGGGCGTGAAGAATTGGATATTATCAATCCAACCTTAGCGCAGCTAAGAGCAGAAGGCATCGACTTAATCGGCCCCCTACCCGCCGATACATTATTTACCCCAAAACATTTACAACACGCCGATGCGGCTTTAGCCATGTACCATGACCAAGGTTTACCTGTGCTTAAATTTCATGGATTTGGTCGTGCTGCCAACATTACTCTGGGGTTACCTTTAGTGCGCACCTCGGTCGACCATGGCACCGCACTCGATTTAGCCGCTACCGGCAAAGCCGATGCTGGCAGTTTGAACACCGCGATTGCAGTTGCGGCACATATGGCAAGCAACCGCACATAACCGTATTTATTTTTATTCCGCAGTGACCGCTATTAGATAAACAAGCGTGTCCTGCCGACACAGGCAATAGCATGAGCAAGCAACCCCAGAAGGCCCAAGGCCACCGCGCACGTAAGCGCTTTGGTCAAAACTTTTTGCACGATCACCATGTCATCGACAAGATTGTGCGCGCCATTCACCCAAAGGCAACCGATGCGCTGGTTGAAATCGGCCCGGGCATGGGCGCTCTGACGGAACCTCTATTGGAAGCCTGTGGCAAGTTGGATGTAGTCGAGCTTGACCGTGATCTCATCCCAATTTTGCGCACCAAGTTTTTTAACTACCCGGATTTCCGCATCCATGAAGGTGACGCGCTAAAGTTCGACTTCGGCACTATTTTACAGCCGGGTCAGCAGCTGCGCATTGTCGGTAATCTGCCTTACAATATTTCAACGCCGTTGATTTTCCATTTTCTAGCCCATCACCACATGGTGTTAGACATGCACTTTATGTTGCAGAAAGAAGTGGTTGAGCGACTGGCTGCAGGCCCGGGCACTGGTGACTATGGCCGTTTGAGCATCATGGCCCAGTACTTCTGCAAAGTTGAACCGCTCTTTATTGTCGGCCCAGGATCATTTAATCCACCACCCAAGGTTGATTCGGCCATTGTGCGCTTGGTTCCTTATGACGTATTACCTTACCCGGCTAAAGATCACAAAACGCTTGAACATGTGGTACGTGAAGCGTTTAGCATGCGCCGTAAAACACTGCGCAATACGCTCAAACGTTTGATTGATGCAGAAGCATTAGAAGCGATCGGAATTGATGTCACCTTACGGCCTGAACGCCTAACTCTCGCCGAGTATGTTCGTATCTCTGATGCCGTATTTGACTTAAAAAGCGCTGCAGCAGATAACGCCGACACTGATGTTACCCATAGTGATGCACTGAACAATGATCCGGAGTCGCAGGATGAATATTGAAGACAGCATTGAAGTCAGCGTAAATACCGAATATCTGGCTGAGCAATCCATCCCCGAAGAAGACCGCTTTGTGTTTGCCTACCACATTCGCATTTACAACAGTGGGGATAATGGTGCGACATTACGCAGCCGTCACTGGTTTATCGCCGACGGCAATGCCGATGTGCAAGAAGTACAAGGCGAAGGCGTTGTCGGTGAACAACCAACCATAGAACCGGGGGAAACCTACCGTTACTCATCCGGTTCAGTGTTGCGCACCAAAGTAGGAAGCATGCGCGGCTACTACGTCATGCAAGCTGACGATGGCACCCTATTTCACGCCACCATCCCTGTTTTTACTTTATCAGCACCGAACGCATTGAATTGATACTGCCAATATTCGCACGAATTTAACGCAGTCTGTTTCACCACGGAGCACACGCATGGCCACCTACGCAATCGGTGATGTCCAAGGCTGCTACGAACCGCTACAGCGTTTGTTAGCACACATTAACTTTGATCCCCAGCAAGACCAGCTCTGGTTTGCTGGGGACTTGGTCAATCGTGGCCCACAGTCACTGGAAGTTCTGCGTTTTATTAAGAACTTAGGGGATAGCGCTATTAGCGTACTGGGTAATCACGACCTACATCTATTGGCCATGCACTATGCCAAACTCAATAGCCGTAAAAGCGACACATTAAACGCTATATTCGCGGCTTCAGATCGCGATGAATTACTCGACTGGTTGCGTCATCAGCCACTATTGCACCTTGATGAGGCGCAAAATTGGTGCATGACTCATGCAGGACTGCCTCCAAAGTGGTCGGCAACCACTGCACAAAAGCTAGCGCAAGAGGTAGAAGCAATACTGACGTCTGTCGATTGCTCTCAATTTTTCGAAAATATGTACGGCAACAAACCCAATCGCTGGTCGGATAATCTTTCTGGATTTGATCGTTTACGCGTTATCGTCAACAGCCTGACACGCATGCGTTTCGTTGATGAGGAAGGCACATTAGACCTAACCAGTAAGGAAGGTTTAGACACAGCACCTACAGGCTTTAAACCTTGGTTTGAAATAACGCCCCGCCAAGCATCAGCCACGCGTTTGTTATTTGGCCACTGGGCAGCGTTGAACGGTCAGGCTAATGCAGAGAATGTCTTTGCACTGGATACCGGTTGCGTCTGGGGTGGCACCTTAACGGCCTTACGTTTAGAAGATCAACAGCGCTTTAGTGTTGCTGCTACCCCTGCATAAAATTCAGTATACTCGGTCACAATAACCCAAAAACTCTGATTATATTCAGCACAAAGGTACCCAAATGAGCGGATTCAAACGCATTTCCCCAGCCGATGCCAAAGTGATATTAGAGCAAGGTAACGCTAAGGTTGCCGATATTCGTGATGTGATGAGTTTTCAAGCTGGGCACATTCGCGACGCCGTGCGCGTTGATAACGACAATCTGCCAGAGTTTATGGCCGCCGCGAGTAAAGAGTTGCCGCTTTTGGTTTGCTGTTATCACGGTAACTCGAGTCAAGGCGCCGCTCAGTTCTTTAGTGAGCAAGGCTTTAGCGACGTTTATAGCATTGATGGTGGCTACGAAATGTGGAAAATGGTCGCTCCTGACTGGTGTAACCGTTAAGCGTTAATTCAGCTAAACAGCGGTAGCATCCCTGCTATCGCTCTTGTCTTTGTTTCTACACTTTTGCATTCCCACTGCATTTATCTAACGCCAATTCGACGCAAAATAAACTTAACCGTGCATTGATCACATTCGAACACATCAATGGGTGCATCACGGCACGGTGAATGCATACTAAAAATAAGGTGTCAGAAAAAGTTAAATTATCTGGCAGATCGCAACCAACATAGACCATACTGGTTCTAAGAATAAGATTTCACTAACGGATTTATATGTAATTTAGACAACACGTTTTTAGACGAACAAGGGGTGCACCATGAGCGTATTCAGTCGTTATCAAGACAGATATCGTGATACTCAAGAAGAGGTCATGAGTCTGCAAGACTACCTCGAACTTTGTAAGCAAGATCCCAACGTATACGCCTCTGCTGCGGAACGTATGCTGACTGCCATAGGTAAGCCAGAATTTATCGATACCTCCAAAGACCTGCGCTACAGCCGCATTTTTTCCAATAAAGTCATCAAACGTTACCCTGCCTTTTCCGAATTTTACGGCATGGAAGATGCGGTAGAAAATATCGTGTCATATTTCCGTCATGCCGCCCAAGGCTTGGAAGAACGCAAACAAATTCTCTATTTACTAGGCCCCGTCGGTGGCGGTAAGTCATCGTTAGCTGAACGCTTAAAAGCACTTATTCAAAACGTACCTTTTTATGCCATTAAAGGTTCACCTGTATTTGAATCCCCTTTAGGGTTATTCGATGCTGAGGAAGATGGTGCTATTTTAGAAGAAGATTATGGCATCCAACGACGCTACCTTGGCCGCATCATGTCACCTTGGGCGGTAAAACGTTTGCATGAACTCGGTGGTGACATCAGTAAATTTGAAGTCGTAAAACTCTACCCATCAATACTCGATCAAGTCGGCGTTGCCAAAACCGAACCCGGTGACGAGAACAACCAAGATATTTCTGCATTAGTTGGTAAAGTTGATATTCGTAAGTTGGAAGATTTCTCCCAAGATGATCCAGATGCGTATTCCTATTCTGGCTCTCTCTGTCGAGCCAACCAAGGCTTGATGGAATTTGTCGAGATGTTTAAAGCACCGATTAAAGTGCTACATCCACTATTAACCGCAACCCAAGAAGGCAACTACAACGGTACGGAAGGTACTGGAGCCATGCCATTTGAGGGGATTATTTTAGCTCACTCAAACGAGTCTGAATGGCAGGCATTCCGCAACAATAAAAACAACGAGGCATTTCTCGACCGGGTTTATATTGTCAAAGTGCCTTATTGCCTTCGTGTTGATGAAGAAGTAAAAATTTACGAAAAACTGTTGTCAACCAGTTCATTATCAACCGCTCATTGCGCTCCTGATACGCTCAGTATGCTCGCGAAGTTCACTGTACTATCACGCCTAAAAGTACCTGAAAATTCTAGCGTTTACTCCAAAATGCGGATTTACAACGGAGAGAATTTAAAAGATACCGATCCTAAAGCCAAATCGATGCAAGAATACCGCGATTCGGCGGGTGTTGATGAAGGCATGAACGGTATTTCTACCCGTTTCGCTTTTAAAATTCTGTCTAAAGTATTTAACTTTGATGCGACTGAAATCGCCGCCAACCCTGTACATCTAATGTATGTACTCGAACAAGCGATTGAACAAGAGCAATACCCTGAAGAAGTTCACAACCGCTACTTAAACTATTTAAAAGAATACCTAGCGACGGAGTATGTCGACTTTATCGGTAAAGAAATCCAAACCGCCTATCTCGAATCTTACTCAGAATATGGGCAGAATATTTTTGATCGCTATATCACCTACGCCGACTTCTGGATTCAGGATCAAGAATATCGCGATCCTGAAACAGGCGAAATGCTCGACCGCGTCGCGATCAACGAAGAGCTGGAAAAAATCGAGAAATCGGCTGGCATCAGCAACCCTAAAGATTTCCGTAACGAAATCGTAAACTTTGTATTGCGGGCACGTGCCAATAACAATGGTAATAATCCGTCATGGCAGTCGTACGAAAAAATGCGCGCCGTGATCGAGAAGAAAATGTTCTCGAATACCGAAGATTTACTTCCAGTGATTTCCTTCTCGGCTAAATCGTCTAACGATGATCAAAGAAAGCACGATGACTTTGTCGCCCGTATGACAGAACGAGGCTACACGGAGAAACAAGTAAGACTGCTGTCCGAATGGTATCTGCGCGTCCGTAAGTCGCAGTAAAAAGCCGACAATGGCGCCGTAAGGGGAATTGCATGTCCTATGTTATTGACCGTCGTTTGAACGGCAAGAATAAAAGCACAGTTAACCGGCAGCGCTTTCTTAAGCGCTACCAACAACATATAAAAGAAGCCGTGTCGGACGCGGTTAATCGCCGCTCCATCACTGACATGGAACGCGGTGAAGAAATTAGCATTCCAACGCGGAACACCCATGAGCCCGTTATATCGCACGGTAAAGGAGGAAAGCAGCATCGTGTATATCCGGGCAATAAACAATTTGGTACTGGCGACGAGCTAGAGAAACCCAAGCAAGGGGGTGGCAGCGCTGGCAGCGGCAATGCCAGCGACTCGGGCGAAGGAGAGGAAGACTTTACCTTCTTCATCACCAAAGAGGAGTTCTTAAACTATTTATTCGACGATTTAGCTTTGCCGAATATGGTTAAAAAGACATTAGCTAAAACCAAAGAGTTCAAAACACGTAGAGCTGGGTTCGTATCCGAAGGCACACCCAATAATCTATCGGTCGTCCGTTCTATGCGCAACGCTCATGCTCGTCGTATTGGCATGGGCTCCGGCAAGCGGCGCAAGCTCAAAGAACTGCAACAATTATTACTCGATACTGAAGCGCAAAGCCCTGCTGACGAAGTCATGCTTAACAGCTTAAAAGAACAAATTGCCGACGTTGAACGACGTTTAAAACTTATCCCCTTTATCGATGATATTGATCTACGATATCGCAACAAAGTAAAAGTGCCGACGCCATCGAGCAAGGCCGTTATGTTTTGTATTATGGATGTATCGGGCTCTATGACTCAGGATGTAAAAGACATCGCAAAACGTTTTTATATCTTGTTGTATCTCTTCTTACAAAAAACCTACGAACACATTGAGATAGTATTCATTCGCCACCACACCAGTGCTAAAGAAGTCACAGAAGAAGAGTTTTTTTACTCTCGTGAAACTGGCGGAACCATAGTATCCAGTGCACTGAATTTAATGAATCAAATCATTGAAGATCGCTTCAATTCCGAAGAATGGAATATCTATGCTGCTCAAGCATCCGATGGTGATAACTGGGACGATGACTCTCCGGTATGCTCTCGTATATTGGCAGAAAAATTATTACCAGCGGTGCAGTACTTTGCTTACATAGAGATCACCCCGAATCAGCACCAAGCGCTGTGGACGGCGTATCAAAATTTAAGTCGAGCGTTTGCTAATCAGTTTGCTCTTGCGCAAATACGCGGCCCTGAAGATATTTTTCCGGTATTCCGCGAACTATTCGCCAAAGATCGGGTTAAGGAGGCGATATGAGCAACTATATCTCGACGGATTCTGATTGGACTTTTGAATTATTGGAGGAGTACGACCGCGAAATAGCACGAGTTGCTGCTATTTATAAACTCGATACCTATCCGAACCAGATTGAAGTTATTAGCGCCGAACAAATGATGGATGCCTACTCTTCAGTGGGTATGCCAATTGGCTACAACCATTGGTCGTACGGCAAACAATTTTTATCTACGCAAAAAAGCTATAAGCGCGGCCAAATGGGGCTAGCTTACGAGATTGTTATTAACTCTAATCCTTGTATCGCCTACTTAATGGAAGAGAACACGCTTCCTATGCAAGCATTGGTTATCGCTCATGCTTGTTACGGTCATAACTCATTTTTTAAAAACAATTATTTATTCCGCACATGGACTGATGCCGGTTCGATTATTGATTACTTAGTATTCGCCAAAAATTATGTACGCAAATGCGAAGAGCGCCACGGGCAGGAAGAGGTGGAGCGAGTGCTCGATGCTTGCCACGCTTTGCAAAACTACGGCGTCGATCGCTACAGAAGACCGTCGCCGATATCTGCAGCGGAAGAACGCGTACGTCAGCAAGAGCGTGAAGAAATTCGCCAGCAACAATTAAACGATTTATGGCGCACTATTCCATTAAAGAAAAAAGATGATGCCCCACGAAAGCGCCGTCAGTATCCGTCGGAACCGCAAGAAAACTTGCTCTATTTCCTCGAAAAAAATGCGCCTCTACTCGACCCTTGGCAACGTGAACTGATCCGTATAGTACGCAAAGTATCTCAATACTTTTATCCACAACGCCAAACTCAAGTGATGAATGAAGGTTGGGCAACCTTTTGGCATTACACCATCCTTAACCATCTGTACGACGAAGGTAAGGTCAACGAAGGCTTTATGATGGAGTTTTTAACTTCTCATACCAACGTTGTGTTCCAGCCTGGGTTCGACTCGCCCTATTTCAACGGCATTAACCCCTATGTTCTAGGGTTTAATATGTTTTGCGATATTAAAAGGATTTGTGAAAATCCAACGGATGAAGATCGTGAATGGTTCCCTGACATTGCTGGAAAGGACTGGTTAGAAACAGTCCATTTCGCTATGAAGAACTTCAAAGATGAAAGTTTCATTCAACAGTTTTTATCCCCGCACCTAATGCGTGAATTTCATTTATTTAGTATTTACGATGATGATGAAGCACCAACCTATAAAGTTGGCGCAATTCACAATGAAAATGGATATCGAAAACTGCGTGAAACCCTAGCGCGGCAATACGATTTATCCATGCGCGAACCTAACATCCAAATCGTATCCGTCGATATCGAAGGCGATCGCTCTATGACACTGCGTCACACACGGCAAAATAGTACACCGTTGTCGGGCGATACCTACGAGGTATTAAAGCATCTGCATAGTTTATGGGGATTCGACATACATTTAGAATCGTGGGAAAACGACAAGAAAATAAGTCGCATGAGCTGTCCGTCTATTACCTTGGATGATTTATAGCAAGGCGATGCAAATAATCTATAAGCAAAATTTCAACAGCAGTAGTGAAAAACAGCAAGAAAAAAGCCGCCTAAATAGGCGGCTTTTTTCTTCTCTTAAACTTACCAAGCTATGACCATGTCATCACGTTGAATCGACATATGTTCTGCGGATGACGCCATATCGGCAATAATAAACTGCGGCTGTACTTGCTTAACCGTGACCACAGTGGCCATATCAGTTAATTCAGTACGAGGTTCTAAATCAAGATTATAAAATGTACCGGTACGATACACTTGAAACTTATCACCCGGACGAATCCCCGCTCCAGCGCTCGCTTCAATGTGCAACCGGTTACCACGCGCTTTCACTATACGAGCCATAAAAGGCTGGCAGCGTAAGACTTCACCTACATCATCGGCAACGGTCGTTAATACATCCTTCACTTGATCGCCATAATTTGTGCGCCAAAATGACGGGGTTGCGAAACCCACATTGGCATCTGGGCGCTCACCCCAAGCACCTTGGGTGTGATAGCTACGCTGAAATAACATAGCGCCACTTAAACCGTCGTGTACAAACACATCAACTACAAACTGACGTTCACGATTTTTATGGCCAAAACCCACGCTATCCAACAAGGAGAATCTTCGTTTTTGCTCTTCTGGTTCAAAATCTAAATCACGAACAACACCAGATACTACATATTGCGCGCCGAGCTGAGTCGCTAACGCAACCGAGGTGGTCAATCTTTGCTGTGCTGTCTCGGTAGATGGAGCACGACGAGGGTCTTGATACAAACTGATTCGCGAGGCATCCATAACATGCACATTGCCACGCCCATTGAGGGTATTGACCAACACCCTAGGTAACGCCTGTTCTACATTTTCCAAGCGCCCATAGGTCGCTTGTTGCGGTTGTGCTAATCCGAAACCCGCGATAGCGATCGCTTTACGGTAACGTTGAGATGAACCAGGGCACATAGCTTGGCTACTAACTTCAGCACGAATAGCAACTTGATACACACCATCATGGCTGTCTTCCCACAATACTTCGACATCGCGCACTTGAGCATTACTTTGCACACGCACTTCGTCTTGTTCAATTACGCCGTGCTCCATTAATTGGGTGCTGCTAATTTGCGCACCACCGCGCAAGGTCGCCTGTTGCAGCGCGTCTTTCAATGCCTGCTCACGAGCATAAGATACCGCTCCGGTCAGAGCCGCCTCGCCCACCACCTCAACCGTTAGCGCCTGTGCAGGCGCCGAAAGCGACACAAGGGCCATCAAGCTCACAAACAAGAAAGTACGCATAGCTAACCCCTGTTACTCAATAAAGTAGAAGCCGCCCTCGGGCACACTCGCTTCACCTTGCACGCGTTGACGTTGACTCGAGGCAAAGTTATTTGCACTCTGGCCACCAAGAGGAACCCGACAGTCAACATTAAAACGCTGGCTATCTGCGGTTTGTAAACAGTTACGGAACCCTTGATCTATGATCATTTCCAACACAGTTTCGACACTGCCATCGGGCATCACATCGGAGGACACAACGCGAGCGCCATGCATATAAGTCTCAACATAAGAGCGGAAACGATCATTCAATACGACCATGTCACGCACTGTGGTACTACCTTGAACAGAAGTCCCATATACGCGTTCTGCCATCGAGCGATAGGCATCCATTTTTGATGCACGAATAGCCATCAAGCGACGCTGTACTTCGCTTTTCTTAGAATCAGTAGTATCCGTAGCGCCGTACCCTACAACGCGCAGCACCATAGGAGCAACAGGATCAATTTCTTGTTCGACAGGTTGAAAATAGGCTTCCGGCCGCTCGACGTAATTACCATCCTGAATGAGTGCATCAGAACACCCTTGCAAACCGAAAATCGTGGCAACTCCTAACACCGACACCAGCAATTTAGCGGCGACACCTGACTGTTTCATATTCATCTCCCACCCGATATAGGCTCTCATGCAATCTATATCGGCCGGTTGACGAAATGTTTAATGTTTTTCTTGCTGGGCTGCGTGAATATCCATCGCGTTGGCCACCTCAGTCTTAGCCTTAAATGGCCATAACCACCGCAAGCACCGATCCATCGACTGATGCCATTGATACAAGGCTAAGCCACTCAACAATAACGCCGCTCCACCTGCAGAGCTCCATTGCAACCGTTCATCACGCAACAAATATCCCCATAGCACGGCCAGAACGGGCGCAATTAAAGTAATAAGTGTGACCCGTGACGTCGGTAAATGTTTGAGCACCAAGAAATACAACATGAAGCCCAACAAAGAACCAAACACCACCAAATACCCCAAACCTAGCATTGAGCTAAACGGCCATGCGTCGGGAATATGCACCCCAAACCATGGCAGTGACAGCGCATAGGCCAATGATGAAACCCAAAGCGTACCGCTGGTTTGCACCATAGGATGCAGTCCCGCATTCGCAGCTTTCACCCAAACGGCACTCGCCGCAAAGCACAACACCGACACGACGGTTCCCAAAATGCCGCGCCAAGACTCAGCATCTAACATCATGCGTGCCGATACGACTAACGCCAAACCACATAATGCAATCAGGAGCGCAATAATCCGCGCCGGCGTTAATTCGCGTTCGCCCAACCACCAATAAGCAAGCGCTCCCGATAGCATAGGCGACAAGCCATATAGCACTGAGATTAAACCAGAAGGAATATAAGCCGCCCCCCAGTAAACCGACATCATGGCGCCATACACGCCTAAACTACCGGCGACATAGCTCATTAAAGCGGGACGAGTTAATACTAATCGTTGCCCCAAAATCAGTAATAGGGGCAACGACAACAAGGCGCTAAGCCACATACGCAGTGACACTGCCGTAAAAAAATCGAGGCCCCCTAAACTAAATTGAATAGCGACGGGAGTTGTCGACCAAATAAATATAACGAATAAATAAGCAACAATAATCAGCATGATTTCACCTGTATTTGCTGATTGAAACATCCTCCTAAATAACAGCCACAAAAAAGGCCGCTATTATCGGCGGCCTTTTAAAATAGAGCGTTGTTACACTAGATTCTCAGGCCAACATCGTCGCATCGCGCGAATCGCACGCACACGAGCACACATACGGACTGCCTTCACGGGCACCGCTGCTGAGATCAGTGTAGGAGCAAAACATTGCAATATGAGTAACGTCATTGGGTAATCGCTGAGTTTTTTAAATGTCGTGTAAGGCAGGATAGTCCTACTCGTTTTACCAAGCAAGCTTTCGTTCGCCAGCTACGCTTATTGATAACCGACACGACGGCTATCAATCATTACAGGACTTGCCATGACTATTAAACCATCCTTACTTGCAACCGCGGTTGCTGCCATTTCAGCCCTGTCTGTACACACAGCGATGGCGACACCTTTTTTACCTATGGATGCCCGTGGACTTGCAATGGGTGACACTGGCGTTGCAAGCGCGAAACTTGCACATGCACCCGCATTTAACCCATCATTACTATCACAAGCTCGTAATGAAGATGACTTCGCCATTATCTTCCCATCGGTTGGTGTTGTGGTTGCCGATGAAGAAGAATTAATTGATTCAGCCAACGATATCTCCGATATTACCGTGCCAAAATTCGAAGATTTATTCGACGATGCTTCGAGTAATAACTTCAACAGTGCGGTCAATAATGTTCAAGCATCATCTACCGCTTTAGTTAATGAGTTGAATAGCCTAGGTAACAGTGATGGCCGAACTAATGCGCAAAAGGCCGATGACCTTCGTACCGCCAATCAAAATTTTGCCGATGATCTCGACGAAGTAAATAGCAAGTTAAGTGAAGTAAATAGCGTTACTAAAGAATTAACCGACTCGCTCAATTCTATTTCTGGTGATCCTATTCGTGGCCGCGCCGGTGTTGGCATGGCCGTCGCTATGCCGGGCAAAAAGTTTGCTGCCGCGCTCTCTGTGAATGCGGATGTACATTTTTCTGGCCGAACTATTTTTACTGGTACTGACCAAAATTTAATTACCGCATACGGTGTTGCTGCCCAAGGGTACGTTGATATTGCGCAGGCCATTCCAACCGACATTAATACACTGGCAGATGATGTTGAAGCTGGTGCAAGCCCAACCGACATTCAAACCGCCGCGACGAGTATTCAAGATAGTCTTGATGAATTCCAAAACTATACATCAGACGATGTAGAGACAGCCGATGGTTCTATTAAGATCTTTAATGGGGGTGATATTTCGAACGAAGCAGAAAACCCCAACTTAGACTCTCGGGTAGAAATTGTTGCCGTTGGTATTGCTGATGTTGGCTTAAGCTTCTCACGCGAATTTACTATTGCCGATCGTAAAGTGGCTATCGGCGTGACACCTAAGCTACAAACAATCGAGACATACCACTACATCACCGAAATGGACAACGAAGACGATATCGAAACCAGTGATATCGAAGACTCGCGTGCAACCTACAGTCACATTAACCTAGATATCGGTGCCTCAATGCGCCTTGGCGAAAATAACCAATGGATGGTTGGTGTGGTTGCTAAAAATTTAATCTCTAAAGATTTTGATCTATCCGATGCTCCGGTGCGTGGCAGTTCAAATAATCTTGTTGTTGAAGGTGGCACTGTATCGCTTAAACCACAATTTCGTGCCGGTGTTTCCTACAGTAATAATTGGGTAACGGTTGCTGGTGATTTAGACCTAGTCGAAAACGACCCTATCGCATACGAACAAGCGACTCAATATGCAGCCATCGGTGCTGAATTCGACTTGTATGAAACGGTTCAATTACGCGCAGGTTATCGCACCAATTTAAGCGCGAGTAACAGTGAGGTAGTGTCTATTGGTTTCGGCTTATCACCGTTCGGTCTACATATTGATATTGCCGCACTGGCCAACCCTAGCGATCCAAAGAAAGAAGCCGGTATCGCATTTGAAACTGGATTCTATTTCTAAGAGACCATCATTATTGTGCGATGCACTTTAATGAGCACCTAACTCGGGCTACACTCAATGGCTGTTGCATTAGCAACAGCCATTTTTTTAAACTTGAGAACCTAATGCAGATTTACTTGGTGGGCGGTGCCGTTCGCGATCGATTACTTAATATTCCAATCAAAGACCAGGATTGGATGGTCGTTGGCGCAACACCAGATGAATTAATTAGCCAAGGCTTTGAACAAGTCGGTGCTGATTTCCCCGTATTTTTGCATCCAAAAACTCACGAAGAATATGCGCTCGCACGAACCGAAAGAAAGTCCGGTAAAGGTTATCAAGGCTTCGACTGCCGTTTCTCACCCGACGTTACCTTGGAAGACGATTTGCAACGGCGCGACCTCACCATCAATGCTATGGCTCAAGATGATGACGGTACCATTATAGACCCTTACGGTGGCCAACAAGATTTAACGCAGCGCCTTCTACGCCATGTTTCGCCCGCCTTCAGCGAAGACCCCTTACGCGTACTCAGGGTAGCAAGATTCGCAGCTCGTTTTGCGCCTTTAGGCTTTACGGTCGCCGAGGACACTATGCACTTAATGCAGCGAATGGTAAGCGACGGTGAACTCGATCATTTAGTGGCCGAACGGGTATGGCAAGAAACTCAGCGCGCCATAGGTGAAGCCCAACCCGAGGTCTACTTTGAGGTGTTGAGAACTTGTGGAGCTTTAAAAGTCTGGTTCCCTGAACTCGACGTTCTATTTGGCGTGCCGCAACCCGAGGCACATCATCCTGAAATTGATACAGGCGTGCATGCGCTGATGTCTCTAACGGCCGCTAGTAAAATGTCGACAGACATTGCTGTGCGCTGGGCTGCGCTGATTCACGATCTAGGTAAAGGCTTAACACCACCAGAAGAATGGCCACGACATATTGCTCATGAACGACGTGGCATTAAACCCATTAAAGCGTTAAATAAACGAGTAAAAGCCCCGAACGATGCCAGTACCTTAGCGCTATTGAGCAGCGAGTGGCACACGCATGTGCATCGCGCCTTTGAATTACGTGGTGAAACTTTACTGAAATTATTCGATGGCTTAGATGCTTGGCGCAAACCTGAACGCTTTGAACAGTTTTTAATTGTTTGCAGCGCCGATGCAAGAGGTCGCACAGGACTGGAGGATACATCCTATCCGCAAGCGGAATACTGCCGCGAGGCGTTTAAAGAAGCGTTAAGCATTAACGCACAGGATATGATCAAGCAAGGACTGCAAGGCGCGGAAATTCGCGCAGGACTGACGAAAGCTCGTGGGCAGCATTTACAACAATGGAAAGAAAATCAGTTACCGCGATGAACGCGCAGATTTTTGCGCCTTAGTGTCGCTCACAATTAACTGTAGCGTTTGGTTTGCCACAGCAGGCCAATAGCTAGCAAAAGCTTCACCACTCTTAGGGCAAATTGCCTTCGGAACTAAATCCAACAACGGCTTTAAAACAAAAGCGCATTGCCAAATATCGTTGCGCGGTAATTCAATACCATCGAACTCACCACACAAATCATCGACCAACAAAATATCAATATCTAAAGCGCGAGAAGAATACTTCACTGCATTTGCAGCGCGGCCAAAATCCGTCTCTATTTGCTTAAGCTGCGCTGATAAATCGGCCACTGACATGTTTGATTCTATTTCGATAACAAGATTAATAAAGTCTGGGCCAGAAAAACCAAGCGCTGGCGATTGATACCAAGGCGAGACTTGCACTACTTTAAAATCCTGCGCAAGGCGCGCTAAGCCCATGCGAATATTCATCATAGGATCGAGATTCGCGCCAATACCTAAAAATACCCGCGCCATTAACTATCGCCCCGCTCGATATACAAACCAACCGCTTTTGCTTGTGGCACAACGGCTGGCTTTTCCACGCGAATACCCAACCATGGCATACCAAACTCTTGGCGCAAACCGGCAGCTAAACGCTCAAGCAATGATTCTAACAATTGAAAATGTTGCTCGCGCACAAAGCGTTCGATAAATTCAGTTACCGCTTGATAATTTAACGCATGAATTAAATCATCGGTGGCAGCTGCTACCCGAATATCCCACGCCATTTCGAGATCGAAAATTAATGGTTGGCGTACCTGCTTTTCCCAATCATAAACACCGATGACTGCGTCAACCTGTAAACCACGAATGAATACCTTATCCATGTTTGGTATCCAGAGGTTTTAATTCCGTCATCGGCCAACGCGGAACCGCTGTCACCGCTAGATCTGAGCATTCTCCCGCAAGTAAACGTTGCGTACCCGCGTAGGCAATCATAGCGCCATTATCCGTACACAACTCAGGGCGAGGGTAATAGACCTCCCCCCCCAACTCGGCCGCCGTTTCTTGCAAGCGTGCCCGCAAAGAACGATTAGCACCGACCCCACCGGCAATAATTAAACGGTAAATACCCGTTTGCTTCATCGCCCGTCGACATTTAATGGCTAACGTTTCAACCACCGCATCTTGGAATCCCGCGGAAATATCCGCTTTATCGGTATCGCACAACACGCCATCTTCGGCACAATCAAGAATGGTTGTACGCGTAAAGGTTTTTAAACCACTAAAACTAAAATCCAAACCGGGACGATCTGTCATTGGGCGAGGAAAACGAAAACGCTTGGCATTACCCGAATCAGCCAAACGACTGAGTTCAGGGCCCCCTGGGTAAGGTAAACCCATCATTTTCGCGGCTTTATCAAACGCTTCACCGGCAGCATCATCTAATGACTCACCTAATAAGGTGTACTGACCAATGCCCTCAACTTGCACCAACTGGGTATGACCGCCCGATACAAGCAGCGCAATAAACGGAAACTCCGGCGCGTTTTCTTCCAGCATAGGCGCCAACAAATGGCCTTCCATATGGTGTACACCTACCGCCGGAATCCCGAGAGCCCACGCCAAACTACGACCTAAGCACGCACCAACGAGTAAGGCCCCGACTAAGCCAGGACCGCGCGTAAAGGCTACACCGTCGAGATCAGCTAACGTTAAACCAGCTTCAGCCATAACCTCACGAATGAGGGGCATAGCCTTGCGTACATGATCGCGTGACGCTAATTCAGGCACAACGCCGCCATATTCTGCATGAACGGCTATTTGCGTATAAATTCGATGTGACAGCAGCCCAAGCTCACTGTCATATAAGGCAATACCGGTCTCGTCACATGACGTTTCCAGTCCCAGAACCCGCATAAACTACCCCTACAACGGTTTAGCCGACCATGATACTGCCAGCAGCCAATGGGCGCTAGCGAAGGCTTCAACTGTGGCTGTTAAAGCATTTCCAAACTACGCTTTGCAATCTGAATGCAAAAGCTTTAGAATGCCCGCCCTCTGACTGGGGCCATGATTTCCCCAGAATAAACGAATTGACTAAATACGTAGGTGATTGGATGCCAGCTGTAAAAGTTAAAGAAAACGAGCCGTTTGACGTTGCGTTACGCCGCTTCAAGCGTTCATGTGAAAAAGCCGGTGTACTGTCTGAAGTACGTCGTCGTGAACATTACGAAAAGCCAACCTGGATCCGCAAGCGTAAAGCAGCGGCTGCAGTGAAGCGTCACCTGAAGAAAGTACAGCGCGAACAGCGTAAAATGGTGCGTTTGTACTAATACAGGTTTTTCGAGGAGTTTGATATGAGCTTGATAGCGACCATCAAAGATGCCGTAAAGGCAGCGATGCGCGCAAAAGATAAGCAACGCCTAACTGCGCTGCGTTCTATTCAAGCTGAGTTCAAACGCATAGAAGTCGACGAGCGCATTGAAGTAGATGATGCTCGCGCGCTTGCGGTACTCGATAAAATGACCAAACAGCGTCGTGACTCCCTTTCTCAGTATCGGGAAGCAGGGCGTGATGATCTGGCAGATATTGAACAGTTCGAGATTGATGTACTGTACGAATTTTTGCCAGAAGCCTTGAGCGAAGAAGAGTTGGCCAAACTGGTGGCTGATGCCGTTGCACAGTCCGGTGCTGCAAGTATGCAGGACATGGGCAAAGTCATGGGCATCCTAAAACCACAGGTGCAAGGTCGTGCCGATATGGCACAGATCAGTCAACTAGTGAAGTCTCAACTGGGCTGATTCAGCTGCGGGCAAAGCTAAAAGCGCTATTAACCTGTTAATGGCGCTTTTTGCGTTTCTGACGTTTAGGATAATAACCATTCGGTCTACACTAACCGATCCCGAACCATCATCCCGGTAACCAGAGAAGCAATCAGCACCATGGCAGGCCGTATCCCCCAGAGCTTTATTGACGAATTACTCGCCCGCCTCGATGTCATCGATGTGGTAGATAGTCGCGTAAAGTTGAAAAAAACGGGAAAAAACTACTCCGCTTGCTGCCCTTTTCATAACGAAAACACGCCGTCGTTTACCGTAAGCCCAGACAAACAGTTTTATTATTGCTTTGGTTGTGGCGCATCCGGCACAGCACTTAAATTCGTGATGGAATACGATGGTTTGAGTTTTCCTGATGCGGTAGAAAAACTTGCCTCCCAAGCTGGCCTAGAAGTACCTAAAGAACAAATCAGCCACGATGCCCGCCAAGAACAACAGCACCAAGGATTGTTCAAACGGATGGAAGCCGCGAGCCAGTATTTCGAACAAATGCTGCGCCAGCACGAACAACGCGGACGCGCCGTCGACTATTTAAAAAATCGCGGTTTATCTGGCAAAGCAGCAAAATTCTTTGGCATTGGTTATGCCCCACCAGGCTGGGATGGATTACAAACCGAGTTAGGCACCGACAAAGAAGCCCTACGAGAATTAGTAACCTGCGGCATGCTCATCGAAAAAGAAGACGGCCGAACTTACGATCGTTTTCGTGATCGCATTATGTTTCCTATTCGCGACGCTCGCGGACGTTTTATTGCCTTTGGTGGGCGTGTATTAGGCGACGAAAAGCCGAAATATTTAAACTCGCCAGAAACTCCAATATTCCAAAAAGGTCGTGAATTATATGGCCTTTATGAAGCACGGAAAATTCGTCAGAAACTGACGCGGTTTATTATTGTCGAAGGTTATATGGACGTCGTGGCACTGGCTGAATATGGCATTCATTACGCCGTCGCCACACTCGGCACCGCAACCAGCGAACACCATTTACGACGCTTATTTAAAATCGTGCCTGAAGTGATTTTTTGTTTCGATGGCGACAATGCAGGCCGCACCGCTGCAGCGCGCGCAATGGAAACTGTATTACCCGTGTTAAGTGATGGCGTTCAAGCGCGTTTTCTATTTTTACCCGACGGCGAAGACCCAGATACTTTGGTACGAAAAGAAGGCAAAGACGCCTTCGAAGAACGTCTCAATAAATCAGTCCACTTGCCTGAATTTTTATTCGATTTTCTAAAAAAACAAGTGGATTTCGATACTCTCGACGGCAAAGCACGACTCGACCAATTAGCGGCCCCACTCATTAATAAAATACCCGCTGGCATGCTCAAGAAATTAATGAAAAAGCGCCTTGAAGACGAAATAGGTATGAGCAGCGAAGCACTGGCCGACATGAACAATATACCTGTACCAGCCACTGTACTCGATTACGATTTACCCCCTGAAGAGCCGAGCATTAACATTAGCGACTACCTGCCTAATGATGAATCAGAACAGCATCCACTGGCACCATCAGTGTACAAATCACTCGTACAAATCGTGCGCCAGCCAAGCTTGGCACAACAACTAGAACTACCGAATGCCGACCCAGAAACGGAATATGAACGACTATTACTAGAAGTTATTCGTAAGCTGAAACTAGCGCCGCAACAAGGGAGTGTTGGTTTATTAATTCAATGGATAGGCACGCCCTACCAAGCTGAATTACAACAGATGGCAGAAAGCGGCCCCGACGGGCACATTCCGCCGAGCGCTAACGATATTAACGATGTACTGAAACGCATGGGAGCACGCCATCTCGATGTCGAACTCAACAAGCTCAAAGCAAAATTCGAACGAGGAGAAAAGCTCTCCACCGAAGAACGGCAACGGCTGCAAGAATTAAAACGCCAGCGCCATGAAATGAACAAAAAACGTACAAATATTTATCGGCGCTGATCAGAATTTATCTGCATCAGCACCTTGAAATTAGATCGATCAGACCCAAACTTAACCCCATACACAGCGCGAACCGACACTACCTGCCAAATCCCATGGAAAAGCTGCAAATAATGCCAGCATTCGGAGGGAACAATACGCCGTGGTGCTGGCCTAACGTTAGCTTAAAAGTTATACTTCGGCGTTTTACTTCCGCCTTAGAAAAACGGAAAATAGGGCTTCTATGTCAGCGAATACGCAACAATCCCGTCTTAAAGAACTTATTGCCAAGGGTAAGGAACAGGGTTACCTAACCTACGCCCAGGTAAACGACCACTTGCCGGACGATATTGCCAATCCGGATCAGGTCGAAGACATCATCCGCATGATCAACGATATCGGTATTCCGGTATCCGAGGTCGCGCCTGATGGTGATTCGCTATTCATGTCTGATGCGGCCGATGACGCAGCAGCTGAAGAAGCCGCCGCTGCATTAGCACTTGTCGATTCAGATGTCGGTCGCACCACAGATCCAGTCCGTATGTATATGCGTGAAATGGGTACTGTTGAGCTGCTGACTCGCGAAGGCGAAATCGTCATCGCGAAGCGTATCGAAGAAGGCATCCGCGAAGTGATGTCAGCGTTGGCCTATTTCCCAGGCGCTGTGCAAACCATCATGAACGCCTTCAAAGAAGCTGAAGAAGATCCTAATCGCGTTGGCGATATCTTCAGTGGTTTCATCGACCCTTCTGATGAAGATCCTGAGCCAGGTGTCCAAGCCGGCGCAGCAGCACCTGTTGCTGACGATACCAGCGACAGCGATTCAGACGGTGACGATGATGACGATAGCGATACCGAGAGCGAAGACTCAGGTATCGACTTAACCGAAGTTATTCGTCGCTTCGATGAAATCAGAGACGCCAATATCGATATGGTGGCGGCGATCGAAAAACACGGTCGTGCTAGCAAGCAAGCAGAAGAAGCTATTTCTCGCCTAGCGGAATTATTCGCTCCGATTAAATTAACGCCAAAACATTTTGAAGCGTTAGTGAATGGTGCGCGCGAAGCACTTGATGCCATTCGTCATCAAGAACGCCAAATCATGGTGATGATGACGCGTAAATGCGGTATGAACCGTAAAGACTTTATTACCGGTTACCAAGGTAATGAAACGAATAACCAATGGATTACCGATCTTATCGAAGCAGGCCATGCCTACTCCGATAAACTGGATACCTACCGTTTTGATATTTTCCGTGCGCAAAAGAAAATCAAATCCGTAGAAGATCGCGTAAATCTATCAATTGCAGAAATTAAAGAAGTTAACCGTCGTGTTTCTATCGGTGAAGCTCGCGCTCGCCGCGCCAAAAAAGAAATGGTGGAAGCGAACTTACGTCTGGTTATCTCGATTGCGAAAAAATACACCAACCGTGGTTTGCAGTTCCTCGACCTTATTCAAGAAGGCAACATCGGCTTAATGAAAGCCGTTGATAAATTCGAATACCGTCGTGGTTATAAGTTCTCAACTTATGCAACTTGGTGGATTCGTCAGGCGATCACCCGTTCGATTGCCGACCAAGCACGTACTATTCGTATTCCGGTACACATGATCGAAACCATCAACAAACTGAACCGTATCTCTCGTCAGATGCTGCAGGAGATGGGTCGTGAGCCGACGCCAGAAGAATTGGCTGAGCGCATGGAAATGCCAGAAGACAAGATTCGTAAAGTGCTGAAAATTGCCAAAGAGCCGATCTCAATGGAGACGCCGATTGGTGATGACGAAGATTCACACTTGGGTGACTTTATTGAAGATACCCAATCAGAATCACCAATGGATACCGCAACCGCTGAAGGCCTGACCGAAGCAACGCGTTCTGTATTAGCAGGACTTACCGCTCGCGAAGCCAAAGTATTGCGTATGCGTTTTGGTATCGATATGAACACTGACCACACGTTAGAAGAAGTGGGCAAACAGTTCGACGTAACGCGTGAGCGTATTCGTCAGATTGAAGCGAAGGCGTTGCGCAAGTTGCGTCACCCTAGCCGCTCTGATCACCTGCGTAGCTTCATCGACGAATAAGTTGTTGATAAAGTTCATAAAAAACCCAGCTAAGCTGGGTTTTTTATGGCTGGCACTTCGTAAAAATGCTGCTTATAATGCGTGCCAAGAAAACTGCTAGGACGCGAAAACACATTCTCTCCTATGCCGTTAGCTCAATCGTTCTATCACCTTGTGAATCATAGAACGTCTGCACTATCGTAGGGCCTTTAGCTCAGTTGGTTAGAGCATGCGACTCATAATCGCCAGGTCCCCGGTTCGAGTCCGGGAAGGCCCACCATTCGTAAAAGTATATTCTGTTTAATGTGCGGTGATGCTCCTGGTGAGCAGATTTCTAGATAACTTGAGCATTCTGCCAGATTTGGCCTCAGTTTCTAAATAACTTGAGCGCATCTGCCATCGTTCATAAAACCAAATCGCCCCGTAAGCTGCATCAATACTGGGTTTCTAGATAACTTGAGCAGGCTGCCGCACATTACCGCACTCCGAGTAGAAATGCGCCCCAACCAAAAACGACTTAAAAGAGAAGCTATGGTAGTCTCTTTGCCATTACCCTAAGGGCTCTCTGCTGTTGAGAAGTTCTCAGTGATGGCGACTCCAGCCGTTGAAAAGCAACAGATGAGCGCAAACGCCTTTCAGCGCCTATAGACTGGCCTCTCCCAATACTAATGAACGGCCAAGTAATTCTGAGATAAATAAAGCCAATAATGAAAGGATGGCACTATGGAAATTGATGTCAAAAACTGTAACAACATTACTTCAGCAAAACTTTCCATCGAAGAGAGCAAACTAAATATCAGATTTGCCCCCAATGGCACAGGCAAAAGCACAATTTCAAAGGCCATCCAATTCGCTTCATCGGGCGACCAGAAAGCATTATCTGACCTCTTACCCTTTAGACTACGCGAACAAAATCCGGAGAACCTAGTCCCCGAAGTTTCCGGGATTGAGCAGATTAATAGCATAAAGATCTTCAATGAAAAATACGTTGACGATATTGCGTTCAGACCTGAAGAGTTAGTTGAGAACAGCTTTGATATTTTTATCCGAAATGATTCGTACAAAGCTGTCGAAGCAGAAATCAAGCAATACATTGAAGCAATTCAGCAACAGTTTACTAATAACACAGATTTAGAATCACTTATCTCAAATATGAGAGAGCTGAGTAGGGCATTTAAAATAACTGCCAGCGGAGGCTTGTCTAAATCATCTTCAGGTGCGAAAGGTTTATCTAGTGGTAATAAAGTTGTCAATATTCCGTCTGGTCTTGAAGCTTACCAACCTTTTATTCAGAGCGCTAAAACTGTTAACTGGATAGATTGGCAAGCTAAAGGCCACAAAGAGTTCTCTGAACTATCTGAATCTTGCCCTTTTTGCGCTACAGACACATCATCCAAACAAGAGCTGATTACCAAAGTTGGCAAGGAATACGATAAAAATCTGATCAATAACCTATTGGGTATTCTCGATGTAGTTGAAAAACTCGGTGATTTTTTATCAGATGAAGCGCGTGAAAATTTGCATAAGATTACGTCTCTCAAAGATGGCATTGGGAAAGAACACGAAGAGTATATTGTCACGCTTAAATCCCATATTGACATTCTGATCGAGAAGTTGGAAAAAATCCGAACGTTATCAGGATTTCATTTCAAGGACGGTGACAGGGTTAGAGAGATACTGCCAACTTATAAAGTGGACCTGCAATTCCTAAACACATTGAACTCTGAAAAATCCAGAGAAACAATCGCCAACATTAACCAGTCTATAGAAGACCTAATACAGCAAGCAGGCCCGCTTGAGGGCAAGATTAACATTCAGCGACGAGAGATGAATCGTCTTATTGACCGCCACCAAAAAGATATTAATGACTTCCTGACTTACGCGGGATATCGCTATGAAGTGGCGATAGTTGGCGAGGGCGAGAAGGCGCAATTAAAGCTTCGGCACATTGAAAACTCTTCACACCTTAGCGGTGGCAGCCAGCATTTGAGCTTTGGTGAACGCAACGCTTTTGCAATCGTGCTATTTATGTACGAATGTCTGGCCAAAAAGCCAGACCTTATCATCTTTGACGACCCGATATCATCATTCGATAAGAATAAAAAATATGCAATTTTGGAGATGTTATTTAGACGAGACTCAGACCGGTGCTTGAAAGGCAAGACAGTACTCATGTTAACCCATGATGTAGAGCCCATCATAGATACACTGAAGTCAGTGCACCGTCAATTCAACAACCAGGTCAATGCAGCATTCTTACGATTAAGAGACAACGAAATATCAGAGCAAGCCATAGCCAGTTCAGACATTAAAACCTTTGTTGAAATATGTGATGGAATCCTCTCCTCAACGCTAGACCCAATCATCAAGGTAATCTATCTGCGTAGACGATATGAAGTTTTAGGTGACCTTGGTGATGCATACGAAGTATTGTCAAATTTATTTAAAAAACGTGGCATTCCAGAAGACCATAGGATTCCAGTAAACGAGGATGGTACAAGCACACAACTTTCGTCTGAAAACCTCGCTGCCGGATTAAATGAGATCGTGTCCTATATTGCGGAAATTTCTTCAGACTACCCATCACTGTTAGCTTTATTCGAAAACGAGGATCAAATCAAAGCGCTATATCACGCCAGTAAAAACGGCTATGAAAAGCTACAACTAACCCGGATACTACTTGACATAGAAGCTGTAGATAACTCGGTTGTTCGAAAATTCATTAATGAAACATATCATATTGAAAACGAATTCATCTTTCAGCTAGATCCATCGCGGTTCGATCTGATGCCGGAATATGTTGTGAAGGCATGCGATAATATTGTTGGGGCAATCGAATAATGAATAATTACGCAAAGTTTAATGGATGGGGCTTTATAACAATCGAGGATCTTCTTGTCGCATACCGAAAAGCAAAAGCCGACTGTTTCTTCGAAAATACCTTCCCCACTGCCATTAAATTTGCGGAATACGAACAAGACTTGCTGGCCAACCTAAATGATCTGTTAAGCAGATTGAAGAGTAACTCAGCCTTTGAAAGCGATAAAGAGCTGCTTGGATATTTTCGATTGCTACCAAAGAAACTGTCAACCAATAGAAAAGCAGATAGCAGTGAAAATGGTCATGTGCATTTCTCCAAACCGGAGCGGGCGGTCGAAGATCTGTTCAAGAATTACGCCATAACGCCTGAATTCCGAATTGTAGGTGACTTTCCGGTTGATACCCACGTCATCTCTGCTTTGTGGATCAACATGATTGGCCACAAGTTTGATGCCCAGCTTGGTGACAGCTGCTATGGGGCCAGATTAAAACGCATCCATAACGACCAGCTATTTACGGACGACGATAAAAAGCCATTTCATATCAGTTCCATTGGATCGTTTGTGCCCTATTTTCAGCCCTATCAAAAGTGGCGAAGCGATGGTTTGAAGGCCATTCGTGATGAGCTGGAGAAGGATCGAGACGTTATTGCGGTTTCTCTCGACTTGAAGAGCTACTACCACTTTATTGACCCGATGGCGATTTCTTGTGCAGCGTTACTTGAAGCACTTGATCTGGAGCTGACGGATGAAGAGAAGGTCTTTACTGAACAGCTCGCAAGTTTTCTATGCGCTTGGGCTAGGGGTGCTGAAAAATTCGGCCAATCCGTTGGAGGTAAGAAAGCCAAGATAAGCGGAGGATTAGTGATAGGCCTGACGTGTAGCCGTGTAATTTCCAATGCATTGCTTTACAGGTGGGACAAGCTTGTTCTGGAAAAATTAGCGCCGATTCACTATGGCCGCTATGTAGATGATATGTTCCTGGTATTGCGTGATACAGGCACGATCACCAATAGCCTAGATCTTATGAACATGATTCAGTCTCGAATAGGCGAAAGCTACATTTCACAGAACGCCGAGGACGATAAGGTTTGGGAGATTAACCAGGGTTCGGACATCCAAGGCGAGACCAGAATATCGCTTCAGTCTGACAAACAAAAGCTATTTGTATTGCAAGGGCGTGCAGGCCTCGACTTGCTGGACAGCATTGAAAAAGAGATATACGAGCTTTCCAGTGAGCACCGGTTGATGCCGTCACCAGATCAATTAGAGCACTCGACGGCAGCCAAGGTGCTCTCTGCTGCCGGAAGCGTGGGCGAAAATGCTGATACATTGCGTCGAGCTGATGGCCTGACTATCCGTAGGTTAGGATGGTCACTACAGCTGCGTCACGTAGAAACCTTGGCTCGGGATCTGCCACCAAATCAATGGAAGGAGCAGCGCGAGGAATTTTATCAGTTTGCACATAACCATATCTTACGGGCAGACAATCTCTTTGCTCATTTTACCTACCTACCAAGACTACTCGGCTTTGCAATCAGCATGAATGAGTGGGAGCAGGCTGAGCAAATTGCAGTTAAGTCATATCGAGAAATTGATGCCTTAGCTTCTGAAATCGGCAAAGGAAATAAGGTTCGAATCAATGGATGCGATGCCAAAGTATTAAAAGATTTTTGGGCTTATATCAAAGGTACTTTAACTTGGCTTTTTATTGATGCCGCCACTCGATACCATGATCCAAGCAAACTATTTCTTGGTGAAAAATCAAGTAAGAAGAAGCGCTTAGCCGATCTCTTTAAGAATCAAATTGTGGCAACTCTTACTGATTTCGAAGCGCTGCTTGATTTGCGCTTTGATGTGGCTGATTTCGAGAAAAAAGCACCGCTTGTTGCGTCATCTGATCTAGCGAAAGAGGCTTACAAGTACATTTTAAATAGCCAGTCTGCTGAGAAGCTGGTTGGCAAACGTAATACTAAGAAAGAGAAGAAAATTCTAAAGTTACTCGGCAACGCCGAACTTCTGGATGTGGAGATATTTGAACAGTTCATCAACTCTACGCGTCAAACCAGGTTAGGCAATGTAACCAAAGGCCAGAAGAAAAATGACAGTTACCTGCCTTATCTTTTCCCAACCAGACCTCTATCTCCAGCTGAAATATCGGAATTAGCCCCCGAATGCGTTGGCTTGCCATCTGCTTCAGACAAAACTCCAGTCTTCAGCCCAGCAGTAACATGGGCTAAATATACTCAAGTTTTGCGTGGCGTTTGGATAAAACCCACTCTTCTGGCAGAAGAGCAAGACGCCAGCGATAAGAAAGCTAATCGACGCAAAAAGTATCTGAAAATCGGCACTAACAGTAAAGACAAAGTAGTCGTTGCATTAACCAACCTGCGTACCGAAGACAGCGATTGGGCGGCTACCGCATGCAATAAACCGAATTTAAGCCGCAAGCGTTACCAGAAGATATCCAAATTAGTTAACGATGTATTAAAGCTAAATCCGAGGCCGGATTACGTCCTTTTCCCTGAGCTTTCTATCCCGTTGCGTTGGCTGAATAGCATTGCCGCCAGACTTAGTGCGGCGGGTATTAGTTTAATTGCAGGAACTGAGTATCGGCATAGCAAAGGAAACAATATTCTGAGCGAGGCCGCACTGGTTTTGGCAGATAATCGACTCGGCTATCCAACTTTTGTAAAAATATGGCAACCCAAGCTTGAGCCAGCCGTTGGCGAAGACAAAGACCTCACGGTGAAATTTGGCAAGGAGTGGGATCTTTCTAAAAAATCACCGAAGCCAATTTATATTCATAACGGCGTTAACTTTGGTGTCATGGTTTGCTCAGAACTCCAAAACAGCAAGTCACGAATTCGTTTCCAAGGTTCCATTGATGCCCTTATGGTGCTGAGTTGGAACAGGGATCTGGATACTTTCGCATCCCTGATCGAATCAGCTGCACTGGATGTTCATGCTTACACCATATTGGTAAACAACCGGAAATACGGCGATAGCCGAGTTCGATCACCAGCCAAAGAAGGCTTCCTTCGAGATATAGCCAGACTCAGAGGTGGGGACAATGACTTTGTGGTTGCTGCGACCTTGGATATTGCAGCACTCAGAGCATTTCAAAGTCGCGCTAAACGTTGGCCAGAAGAAGGCGATAAATTTAAACCCGTGCCTGAAGGATTTAGAATATTGGGCGACAGACGAAAGCTGCCGCCCAAGTAGTAAGATTTTTCTGAGGCTAAGTCACCAGCTTTAAACTTGGTCGCTTATTTTGAGAGATATTACCGTGTGACTTACCGCTAAAGGCAGTCAACATCAAGCCAAAGGTAAGCTCATCCAGCTCATCCGGCTGAATCAGCAACTCTCTCGCAACATCTGCTTTGGAGATACCATCTTCTCGCAGACTCGCGAATACCTTCTTGAGCACTTGAGATGTTTCAAAAGGTGAAGGTTCCGGTTCATGATCCCGCCCTAGCTTGGCCAGATCAATGCATAGCGTTCGATAGGTCCAGTCGGTTGTCAGATTGAGCGAGTGTAGCCGGTAGTTAAGCGCGGCAGCAGACACATTCCAGTACTTTTTATGGGAGATGAGACTTTTTAAAGTCGCCGATCTTGGCGCATTGGCCAGAACACTCCTGCGCGGCATCAAAAAAGCCGACGCGAAGGCATTTGCTTCTTTCTCCGCTTCTTGCCCTTGGGGAGCACCGTGACGATGCATAACTAAATGGCCGAGTTCATGTGCCGCATCAAAACGGCAACGTTCCGCTGTTTTCTTGGTGTTGAGAAACACAAAAGGAATGTCGCTATACCACATGGAAAAGGCGTCAACTTCTCTGGCATCAACAGATAGTGAGAAAACACGCACACCCTTAGCTTCAAGCAAGGCAATCATATTTTTGATTGGGAGTTCACCTAAATCCCAGTAGCGGCGGAGCATTTCAGCGGCGGCTTCCGGGTCATTGCTTTGGCTACCGCTTGGGTATTGATCCCCCTCAGACGATTGCTGACCTTTATCGCTTTTTGACCTTTCATCCAAAGAAATTCTGTAATCCTCAGGAAAATCTGGCCTAGGTAAATCAAACTTTTTCTCGATCCATTGATTCAAAAGTAACGCAACAGAACCGGCTGAAAGCGCTATGTCTCTTTGGGCAGCAGTCATTTTGGTAAGCGCACGAAAGCTAGCCACTTCAACAGGCAACTCATCTACGTCATCAGCAAAGAAAAATTCAACGGGGAAACAGAGTACGTTCGCGATCTTTTCGATAGTTTGGCTTTCAGGTACGGTATGGCCGCTCTCATAAGCAGTAATGGAGCGATCTGTTACACCCACCTCTTTCGCCAATGCCCGCTTTGTTAGCCCTCGGCGCTTTCGCGCGAGAGCAAAACGAGTATTGTTAAACATGTTATGCCTTCTTCTTGATAGGTACTTCTATATCTGGCAAATCAGGTGCTTGAATTTCGATTGAATCATCATCCAACGGCATACTCGGTAAAATAATACGCTCTTTCCAGCCATTGATCTTGCCGCTAGACATACTGGATGGTAACGAGAGCTCACAACGCAGCTCATCCGCGGCCAAATACATCAGCAGTACCCACGTTGTAAGGCCTTGAACATGTTCAATTGCGGGTAATAACTCACTAAACATGTCCAATTGATTGTTGATTTCAACGGCTTCAACCGTGTTCACACCCTTGGGGCACTTATTTGAAGGCGTCGCCCCGATCATACCGGTTGCTTCATCACCAGTAGTAACGACAATGGCCAAACCTGCTTTCTGATTTACCGAAAGTTCGTAATTGCCTTTATCCTCTTTAACCCAACCAAGAGATATAAGCTGTTCTCTCAACACGGCTACAGCTTCTGCCCACATAAAGAACCCGCGGGCGATTCTTGGGTGATTACTCGTTGTTCGCGATCGTAAAAGATAGCCTTGCCATACAGACTCTGTCAGCGCCGCCATCGGAATGCCAAGCTGAGATAACCGATCCAGCGCACTTTCTTCAGTATGTAGTTTCTCGTTCATTCAGCCGTCTCCAGGATAAAGCCTCAGTCTTCTTGTTTTTATACCTCAAAAGAGGTTAAAAAACAAGAAGACCATGGGTTGGACTGAAGTTTCAGATAACTACGGCCTTTCAAAATATAAGGCGCCATAAGCAGTCTGAATTGCCTTTTTCAGCACCCACTTCGGCAGCCCGGTTTCCTCACGCAGCTGCCGGTAGGCTTGCTTTCGGGATTTCGGAGCCTGCGCGTACTTCTCGCTAATGAAGTATTCCAAAGCTGCAGCCTGAGCCCGGTAGATGGTTTTCAGGCGCTGTTCTTCATCATAGGCCTTCCGTTTCTCAACGATCCCTTTGTACAAAATGGGGTAGCGATAGGCTAAGTAGCCAGTCGATACCCCCGCCTTTTCGCAAACATCCTTTGCGGTCATTGGATAATCAGAATCTCGGATTACCTGCCTGATTTTCCGCAGTATCTCCATATGGTCCTTACGGGCCTTATGCCGCACATCCAGATACCCATCGGGCAAAGTGCAGAACATACCATGATCAAGTACCCCGGGAGTCTGCGACGCCTCTCCGGCCAGAAAAGGATATAGCGGTACCCCAAGCCGAAAAGCGACCCGTCTGGCAGTGAGTAAGCTCACCTTTTTATCGCGACATGCCAGTGAGATCATCTCGTCGCGGGTAAGAGCACCGTAAAACACATCCTCCCGATTGGCCTTCCAGTAGTAATCAAGCAGATCATTAATGGACTTGTATGGCCCATCTTCTGATATGGAGCGTGGGTCAATGCGTGCAAAATCTCTGAATAGCTGAACAACATCATTCCCGAGATCCTCCCAGGACGAAGTCAGATCGCTGAAGGCGATCTTCTTCTTCCGTCTGGCCAGGCTCTCGCCGCATTCCTGGCAAAAACCGATATCATGCTGCTTCCGATACGTTGTCTGATCACACCCACAGAATTCACAGACCTGAATGAATGGCGTTCTGTGGATATGGCAAGCGGTCACTGACGACATATGCCAGATCAGTTTGAAATACGGTTCTATGCCGAGGCCATGGCATTCTGCCAGACACTCAGGACACCAGCGGAATCCCTTAACAACCTCCTCGGCAGACCTACCCAATACAGTACGCAGAATCCAAAGCACCGACGACTCTATACGTTGGCCTGTTGCGTCAGAAAGAGCAGCAATGATGGAGTCAGCCAGCTTTCCAGGGCGCACCAGCTCATGGGGTTTAAAATGCTTCGCTTTGACTTGCTCTGTAACACATAAATTAGAATCAGGAATCAGACGATTCACCGTTTGAATGAATAGCCCTACATCGCTGCCATGGGCAATAGCGCAGCGATGCAGGTACGACGGCAGAGACTCCACCTCTGCCGTGCCAAGCCCCATCAGGGGAATAGAAAAAAGTGGGTTCACCATCAATCTGAGTTCCTATCATCAGATTTATAGCGCCTTGGTGCTGCCTTAAAGGGCCTTATGTTGGACTTTTTAACTGCCTTGCCTGGTATATCTGGCGATGACTCCTTTTTGTTAAGCCTTGAGGCAGCAGAAAAGTCAGTATCCCGAAACAGAATCTCTTCTCCTGCAGCGATCTCATTGCCAATACTCACGAGATCATCATCGGTAGCGCGCGTTAGCTCGAGAATATCCCGGTTAATGGGTAGACGATGTAACTTTGCGTGCACAGCAGCATGCAGCAACCAGCGACGAAGAACACCAATGCATCCATAGGAATAGGCATGTAAATAGCGAGTATGGTTTACGAGATTTTCATCAACCACTTCACTGGGCAAGTGCGTCATGTATTGACTCACGATGGAAGCAAATTCGTTGAGTTCCTCATCCGTGTCATAGTATCGAGGTAAGTGAACCTTGTATTGACGACCAATCAGATGAGGTGAGTTTCTCAGCGTGTCGAGCATTGGATAGGCTCCGGCCAGAACTAAAACCACACCAGCCTGCTTCGCCATGTTTTTCCAGGAGTCCAACACCATATGAGGCGCATCAGCACCACGCGCCACATAGTTCACGTGCTGGACTTCATCAAAGAAAAGATATTTCACCTTTCTCCGTTTCGCACCAATAATGAACGCCTTTTTCATAGCCGCTTCAGATGTTCTATCAAATTTTCTCGCGATATTTTCAGTATCCAGAAGCCCATAAAAATCCGGATGGCGTATAGCGACCAGCGCATCCCAGATAAAGGATTTGGTTGTAAATCGTCCATTATGCCCATCGTTATCGACCAGCACGTAAGCTGTAGCCATACTTCCCTCAAGAGCATCAGGGCCATTGAGCAAACGCTGAAGCTCCTCAATCATTCTGGTTTTTCCTGTTCGAGCAGGACCAGTAATACAAACCACCTCACCAGGTGACGCTGAAATTAACAGTGCGAACAGCATGTTTATTGCCTCTTCCCAGTTCCGGTGGCGGATTTTCACATCAAGATTTATCATTGCTTACCACTCCTCTGTTGGAATAAGGCGGGTTTCAAACTGATCGCTCAATAATTTATTTGCCATCGGTTCACGATCAGTCACCGGGTCCACTGTTACTTCCGGTTCGACGGTCACACTCTCCGCGATGCGACCTTCTATCCTCTGATCAAATTCTCGGCGTATATCGACAAGGCCAATACCCTTACCAACGTTAATATTCCTTTTCATTGCGGAGCACTCGTACACCTCAATACCCTGGGCAATTCTTTTCTGCAGTGAATGTTCAATGTAGCGGTTATAGTTTCCGTTATAGGCAGGACACCAACTCCCGTTAATCCGGACGTAAATAACGAACGGATTTTCAGGATCTATCCGAACCTCGGCGCGGGATTTAATCCCTTGAAGTTCCCGCAACTGAGGGCAATAGTAGTGAAGGTTTTTAATATGAATCCCGCGTTGGAAATCGATTTTGTACTCGGACGACTCAACACTGGTCGCCAGCACAAATTCATCGTTGTATTCGACTCCAATGGGGATGAATGGAAATTTCTCGATCAGTTCTTTATAAACCACTTCAGAAGACTGACTGGCAGCACCACGCGGTTTAGAAGATCGCCAGTTTAGAAACGCCGTTAACTCCCGATGGAGATCCTCGATAGTAAGAACGGCAGACTTGTCCGGTGCATACTTACCATCGATTGCCCGCAGCGTTTTCAGACCAAACACAAACCCTGGCCGCTGACTAAGCCATTGCTGACGGTACTCACCAAACAGGCGCTCGACTTCTGATCCTGCACGGGGATTTGCGGCGGGACGTAAAGAATGGGTAATGCGATAGTGAGCAAGAAGCGATCGGAAATAGACGGAGGTAAAATCCGAACCGTGGTCGACCAGTATTTCCCGTGGCAGCTTGCCATGGCGACGCACACATTCGCGGATCAGTTTGGCGCAAGACCTCCGGGAAGGGTCTTGAAACGAGATAGCAAACGCCAGCACTTCTGAGCTGGCCACATCAATCATCACCGACAGCCAGGGCCGGGCAACATAGATGTTGTCACCATCCTCAAAAACCACCAGAAACAGGTCGACCTTATAGTGGTCAACACTGGCCTTCATCCAGGGCAGTATTGGAGCGAGGTGTCTCTTGGTTGGGTCCGTAGGTGGTGCCATAGCGAGCGCCATCCGCTTGCCACCTTTGGCCTGGCCAACCAGCTCGGGAGCTATCTGCGCCAGTCGGCTATACAACGTCTGCGTACTGACCGGAGCATGATCAGGATGCGCCTCTTTCGCTTGCGAACAGTACTCGTAGTAAATCTGAAGGGACGACTCCGTTCTCATCGACAGGGCAACATCATTGATGAAGAATTCGAGAAAGTCTTTAACTTCCGGAACAAGCTTAGAGCTTCGACCGACCAGGTTTTTATCAGCATCGATTAGAGCCTGGAATGGAACCAGGCCTTTTTTATGCCCCTCGGCAATCTGCGCCTTCCATCGACGAACAGAGCTACTTTTCTCCCCCGACTCGATGCGGTGCAAGCGTTTAAATATGCGTTCTGCTACGCGACTATCAGGCATTAGCTCCGTCGAAACAGGTGACATCTCATCGGTAGCCTGAACGGCTGCCAAAACAGCCGATTCCCGATGCACCGTACCCAATAGCAGCGCTGGCTTAGAGGCTACATAGCAACGCTCTGGTGTTGCGAGACTCGCGGATGCCTGATCGAACGACAGACGGCCCGCGTCAATCATCTGAATGGCAGCGGAGTAATCAGGCAGAGCAAGTTCGGTCACGAGTTCATCTAACCGCCAGACAGGTTGCTCTGTCAGGAGTTTTTCAGCTCTCAGCCCCAGAATCGGGTCGTATTGAGGAGCATCCCGAGAAGCCAGCAAAATGCGTATGTTCTCGGCGATTCTTTGATCCCGTCGGGTTATAACTATAACTTCGAACCGCAAGCCGTACTGGAGCTGATAGGCTTCACGAGCGGGAATGAAGTCAAAGCCTGACTCCGTTTTTGCCCAGTTCTGAGGCTCCGCCTTGACTAGCTGCTCTGCCTCTTCGAGTGTTTTGACCTCTTTCACGACAGGGCCTGTCGAAGACAGAACAAGGAAGTCCGCTGTATAAGGCCTGCGACGGCGGCTTCCGCGCCTGTCCGACTTCAGAATCTCAATCGTGGGTGGCTGTTCCCAGTATTCGAAAACCTCCGGGTCGAGTTCAAACTGGGTGGCTATGGATCGTTCGGCATGGCTTTCACTGGTGATCGTGCAATGCATCTTCATTGAGACCTCAGCGGACACTATATTGGTTCGGGCGTGAATGCCTACCGCACGCGCCGGCTCAGATGCCCTGGTCTGGTTGATGTACTCAATGGCTGGTGTCGAAAGCTTGTGTTCCGACGATAGGTATTGCTGGTATCTCAGGTTTCCTAACATGTGAGTGTCTCCCTGCTCTTGGCCGGTCCTCGCTGACTAACAAGCGAGTTGGGGCCTCGAACATAAAAAATTCGATTACAGGTGCTTGACGTCGGAAATAAGGAGGGAGATACTCAAGGCTTCCACACCGCAGTACCTTGTTCCTTAAAGCCGAAATCAAGCAATTGGTTTCGGTTTTTCGCTTTATGTAACTAGCTGATTAATACATTCCTCCTAAGCTCAATATCACCTGCCAGTTTTATCAAAAACCGATCACTTTTAAAAGAACATTAAATAAAAGAAAATCCTTATATTTCAAATACTTAGAACACACTTTTTGTCACTTGAGGCATGAAGCATAAAGCCACAAAAAATATTTTAAGAATCAAACACTTAGGAAGTATATCCGTTCATCCAAGGCATTGTTTTTGCCTGATAAGCTTAATAAAAAGTAATTAATAATCAGGGAATTAACGCCCAAAAGACTCTATTGACCGAACAGTAGGCACTACTCTTTGGTAGCGAAGCATCGCAGAAATACCAACTAACCGGAGGTGCCGATGAGTTCCATAATTACCGTAATCTCTCCGGCTCCAGTTGGCTTACAGGTCGTTTTGCTAATGAAGTACTATCTTGGCCACTTAACAGGAGAAGTGAGCAGCAACCTGACATTCTGAACAGCTCAGTTTGCAGCGTAGAGGGGGATACCTATCCTAAAGCTTGAGGGCTTGAGCGCTCATGACCAGACACCAAAGGAATCGACCGGGATTACAGTCGGCGCTACTTGGTCCGTCGTCTCCCATAGCAGTACGAATCCCCAGCCAATATTTACAAAGAACCAGAGCATATAGATAGTGCCGTTTAGATCAATGGGGTCTATGGTTGTGCTGCAACATCTACTCTCTCGTCTAAACATCCCTCCAGAACATGCCGTCACTCCCCAGGCCTGGGTTGAACAGGCCAACACATTGCCTTCCGAAGCGCTTCCAAACACCCGTCGTTTATCGCCCAGTTGACTACGCTCACTCTAAAACAGCCTTACAACCGACACTTATTTACTTTATTAAATTTCGTATAAATTAATTTAAAAACTCATTGAAATTGAATGGATAAAATTTTCCAAAAAACAGAAACAGATGAATCGACAGCGAAAAGCTTGTAGGCAGGAGAGTCGTCTAGCTTCATCGGGAGACAACTAACCAGTTGACTGGAAAGATCCTTTTGACAAGACTGGAGTAAGAAACGACTCAAAGAGGGCCAGCACGATGAGTCCAGAAATGACTGCTATCATCACACTTATTATCGGCATACCAATCGTTCTCTTAGTGAAGCAGTACCTTGGTCATTTCAATAAGAAGTGACCAACTGCCTGACATTCTGAGCGAGACACCACATAGCGTGGTCTGATAGTCAGGCCAACAGTAGAGTTTGGCGTCAGATAAGGTAACCATGACCAGAGCTGGACATGGTTGGATCAAGAGTACAACAAACTCGATGTCAGCAGCCCTGAAAAACTCAAGTACCGTAATATTGGTGACTCGTCATGGTTAAAGCCACGTCCCCAGTAAGACTGAAAAGTAGCCTGATGAGTGCGGCGACTGCCGCTGGCATTCCCCTGCAACGCACTGCCGCAGAGCAGATTGAATACTGGGCAGATATCGGTCGTAGGGTTGCGAAGACTGTTGACCCTGAAACCCTGCTAGCCGTACAGGCAGGGCTGGCTGTTCTTCGTATAGAGCACGAAGTAACTTCACCTGTAGATCCAGACTACGTTTTTGAGGTCCATGACCGAGAGCTCAAATCTGGGGCGCTAAGCGAAGCGATCGCTTCAGGCTCTGTCCGCTACCAAGCCTCACTGTCAAAGCCAGGTTATTTGGAAGCCTGTTACCCAGATGAGCATATCAAAGTAGGCCGGTTTACTGACGGGGCGTTCATCGCTGAGTAAAGCAATGCAGAACGCCAGTTTCCGTCTATCCGATTGCTCCAGAAGAAATGAAGTTCAAGTGCACTAGAGCTAGAGTGTCTGGGATTCTTGACTTAACAACTTGCCCACAGCCCATGGATTCGTGACACAGACATCACCTTCATCAGCGTTGTCAAAATAGTTCAATCTGGTATCTTAGATATCGGAGCTGAATGCCAAGGCTGTAAGTGACCTAAAAGACAGCAAATTGAACTACCTGCCAATTGCAGTTGATCTTTATTAACCCTGCTGGCAAGCGTAGTGACTTAAACACTTACCACTACCTTTAAAGCCCAGCATTGTTAAAAAGGATCACTCCTATGAGTATTGATCTCTCAAAACTGTGTGCGGATTTCCTGCGCCAAAGTCATACATCTCGTTCTACTGAAAAGCTGAAAGCGTCCCATGCAAGAGAGTTGGTGGCGGCATTCTTTGGGTATAATAGCCACGCAGCACTTATGGCCGAAAAGGCTTATCCGCTGAATCGGCTCGAAGATGCATATATCTTCGTTCCCGATATACCGCTCATGAATGACAGGCGTGCAAAGCTAGGCGGCCTGCCAAATGATCTTACCTCGTCAATCGACATCGCCAAGCTCCTATCGGGCATGCTTTCAGATGGGGGGTTGTGCGGTGGAAATATCTGGCTCTATGACTCGCTGGAAACTTATATTGCCGAAGTCTTACTTCCCGATTGCCAATCACTTATAGATGATCATCTTTCGGGCACAATGGCCGAAACAAACGCGGGATTCTTCGATTCACCATATTATGACGATGTGCGGATCGAAGATCGTGGTAATGAACTGGTCGCAATCGCCAAAACCCAGTACAAGGGCGAGCCACTGGATGATAAGCCTTTTAGTGGGGACACCATTGATATGGTTGTACAGGTGACATTGCCCCGCATAGCAGGTAAACGCGGTTTTTACGATTTCGAGCTGGAAGTTGGTGGCAGTGTTAATGACGATTGGGTTGATCCTGAGCTGCGATACGGCAAACGGCCTCGGAGCAATTTGGCAGCAGAACTTGGTATAACGGACGATGACCTGGAACTACTGGAATGGGAAATCCAGGAAAACAGCAGTGATGATGGCTTGATTTATGATTTCGTGCTGGCCTTCAATGAACGTTGTCCATCAGAGATATTGGAGAAGATTAATGGTTTGGATGAAAATCGAACCATCCGCGTGAGTGCCAATGCTTTCGACGATCCCTATCCAGATGAGCTGGATGAAGCTATGCATTACGAGGTGCCAAATGCCCGCCCTAAGGACCAGTGGCTTGAATGACTGGTGGCTTTCGATTCGGTGAAACGCCTGAGCAGTTTCAACTCAGGCAGGCTGAAATCCATACTTTGCGTAACCGTATTGCTCAGGGGCAAGCTACGCCAAACGATGTTGATCGTTTATCACACCTATTGGGCACCGATCAGGATGATGAGTTCGGTGATCCATTTTAGCGATTGATAAGCATGATCTTTCTTTAAATGGAGGCGTCATTTCCACTAAATGATTTTTCCAAACATTTCTTCTTGTAGAGCCTAAAAGCCAGTCGCCGCATCCAGCGGCGACTGCGCCGAATCTGAATATCCTATACGTCCACCCACTTTAGGCTCTGTCTGCGACCAAGCCTCACTGCCAATGTCAGGTTATTTGGAAGCCTGTTACCCAGGTGGGCATATCGAAGTAGGCCGGTTTACTGACGGCAATTCATCGCTGAGTAACGCAAATTGGTATTGGAGCCCAGCTTACGCTTATCCGATCTACAAGGAGAAGTGAATATTGTCACACCACTACAGGGGGTACCGTCGATTATTAGGGGCTGCGGCGGGTAGGGATATTGAAAGGATTCTGGCGCTATGCCTGATGACAAGCAAACCTCTTACGCCTATTGTCACAAACAAAAATCTCAGATCGCCGTGTCCCTGGACACGGGACACGGCAACCAAAGGGCTATAACAAAGTTAATAGATATGGCGCCACCGGATTTTCGTACAAGCATCAGCTTCCGATAAAACTATGCATCAGACAGTATTCTCTTATCGACGCATAATTCTGAGTACGACCTTAGTTGGCAGCGCCATCAAAGGCTCGGTCAATGCAGCCATGTTACGCTTATACCACATGGCCCATGCTCTTCTTTGTTGTCATACGCTTTACCGATAGTTAGGACATATCTCATTGTGCATTCTTTCGTAATCGGAAGTTCTACTGAAAGATTATTAGGAGTCTTAACCTTGTTTATTTCAGTGATATGACTTGATTCAACGCTCACAACAGCTGTATTCGAAACAGATCCTGGTGTAACAATCACTTGGTAGCCACTCCGATGATCTTTTACTTGCACACCCAAACCTGATGGCTCGGGGAGCCCAATCGTATTCCAATGCGAAACGGTAGCTGGATCGTCACTACCAAAATGGATAAATACGTCCGCCTCGCTTCCATTTGCCTCAACTAACTGAAGCTGTATTGCGTGCAGATTTTCCATATTTTCAGAAAAAGAAACAGACGGTGCCACTAAAAATCCAGCCATTACCAATGAAGAAATTCTATGCATAAACTATCCTTTCGTTTTAATAGAGTATCGATTATTACAAGTACACAGAACAGGTAATAGGTGTGAACGCCATAGCAAAACAACATAGTCTTCGTTTTGCTTAGCATAACGTTAAGCTATAGATCTACTTCTTTTCAGCGATCTTCGAAGATTCAATTCCTATCTAACATTATCTATATAATCGAATTACATTTAAAATTTTTATCCTATTACTATATTCAAGTAAGACACCAGATGACTGACAGCCATAGCAAGAGTCGGTGTATCCATTTTCGCAGTTCGTCACAACATACTCATCTGGAACTTCACACTCGTACACAAACCCAAAGCCATCAAGATGGCGAAGATAGGAAATTACATGCCTCTCAGCCCCACGTAGATTATCTGTAAAAAACCATCCGACAAAAGATCCAGCACCTTCCCCCGTCCTATAGTAAACTGGGTCAAATGAATCAAAAACCGATTTAGAGCCATGATATAAACGCACAAAACAAACCATTTATAATTATTCAGATAAATTTACAAAGCAATCACACATCGCCTCTCAATCACCAAGCCGGTTATAAATTTAGTCATTCTAGATATTCATTATTATCCTCTACAAAAATTTAAGGGCATCAACGCTTATTTTTGCTAACACCTACCAAAAAGATACAATGAAACAATAAATAAAATAAAGCCAAGGCATTAAGTCAATCTAAGTATTTAGCAACATCATCCAAGGCCTGATCACTTCCGCACAGCGAGTAGTATTATTGAATTTGAAAGCACCTTGATACTTATAGAAACACATATCACCAGATACTAAACAACAAATGAATCATAGAAACCGGGTACAATCCAATCTTCCCACACCTTCTCAGCCGTCTTTATAAGAACTTCATCTGCATCGAGTAAAACATGAGATTTCAAGTTATCCAATTTATAAAGCATATTACTTCTGGACGTGACTATACCTGCCTTGCCAGAAAGCTGCTCCATTCTCTTCAATATCGCATTTGAATGAACAGAGTCAAAACTTCTCTCATCAAAGGAAAACGCCATTTTTCGGCTCTGAAACAACACAGGTGGCAAACATCGAAATATGAGTTTTTTTAATGCCTTATCACTTGTAACAACTGCCATCTGACCGATATTTTGATAACCGACCTGTGTTAATAGGGGAATGTACATCCACATTGAGAGATCACCGGCACGATTCCTAAGGTAGTGTTCGTCAAACTCTACTTCATTCTTCTTAGACTTATGTAATGCCGAAAATCCGGCGACATAAGAAAATGCTGGTTTGTCATCTCCGATCATCTTCACTTGAGGATTATCTTTCAGATACAACGCTAACACACACAGCATATTGCATCCTGAAAAAACAGGGACATCTTTTTCATTTAGAGTTAATAGAATATCCTCGGCCGTTCTGTCTCCTTTGGAAGATGATACAATTCTGTAAAGGAGCAACGCATAGAGATAGCCAATCATCCACTGTGACTTAAATACAGCTTCATTAGCCTTTAGTAAATTAATAAGATTTTCTGCGTAATTTTCTTCAAACTTTAAGCCAAACTTAATAAAAGGGGCAAATAGACTTTCGATCTTATGCTTGCCCCTGGCTTTGAAATCAGGATTGGATAGCCATTGCTCAGACAGAGCATGCATGGGTGTAATTGCAATAGAACTACCTATTATTCCAGAGATTTCTCTCAACCAGACACTCCGGCTTAGAGCGTTGCTATCCAACAGTATTTCTGTCGCACCAAACTTTCTTTCCTGGTTTCGAAAAGGCCAGATAATGCTAAATCCTGATGGCAACTCTAGACAGCGCTCTTCAAAGGGTATATCGAAATTGCCGTCAAGCATTAGGTATTTTCCTTGTAAAAGATCAGGGCAAACAATAGTCACCATCTACGGAATATATGAATATATCCTTAGCACCTCTTCATTTAGAGGCGATGAACGATGACCAGCAACAACTCCATAATAGATAACTAGGTGTCGGTATGGTGTTGGAAATATCACGAGACCTTGTCGAGCACTACTGGTCCTCAAACACAGCCACTTATTAGTAGTTTTAAGTGTTTAAAGGAGCCTGAAGGCGAACCAACAGGCTTTGATCAGTATATAGCCACTATTTTTTTGAGGATTTGCTTGGTTTTAAGCCTGGCGTATTACCAGGAGTGCTTTTGTTATCCCGTCGGCGTTGATCTGGCTTGCCAGTTGATTTGGCTATTGGCTTTGGTCCTGGTTTGAGAGGCATAAAGTAGTTCTCCGTTGGTATGTGTACACTTGAATGCAGGCCAACCCCGCATTAGGATTACACTACATCATCATTATGATCATGTAAAGCACTTACTATGATGATATTATGCACCAATACTTTTGGATGAGGCGAAAGTGATGGAGCCAGTAGATGAGCTTCCTAAAAATGTGCATGACAGGCTGGACTACTTAGAGTTTATGTTGAGGTTCAGGGGGTGGGTCTCTAGGTCTGATCTGATGGAGCGGTTTGGGCTCGGAGAAGCTGCCGCTACTCGCGACATCCGTTTATATAGAAGCTTGGCACCAAATAATTTGGTGTTGAATCAAAGTTCGAAAAAGTATGAAATTTTGGACGAAGGGTTTCATCCTTTATTTGACCTTCGAGTCCAGACCGCCCTCTCTAAGTTACGCGGGAGTAGGATTTGTGATGCTCTTGGCATGAGCGACTCAGGAGGCTTTCTATGTCCCCAAAGATTGGTTCTTCCTGACATAGACGCACTGGCGACAATTACTCGTGCTATTTCTATAGGTGCTGAGATTAAGACCGTTTATCGTTCCGTAAAAAATGGACAATCAGACAAAAGACTCGTTCCACATGCATTATTTGATAATGGTGTCCATTGGTATATGAGGGCCTTTGATCTTGATAAGAAACAGTTCCGTGCTTATGCGCTGACACGTATTTGTTCAGTTGATATTGATCATCAAGCAAAAGAGTCTCCAGATTTGAAGTTAAAAGACTTTCAATGGAGCCGAATGGTTTCCCTTGAGTTAATACCACACCCTAATAGAAAGAATGTGCCCCACCCTGAGACGATTGAGCATGATTTCAAAATGAAAGATGGCATGCTCAACCTTATGGTAAGAGCAGTAGTGGCAGGGTATTGGTTACACCACTGGAATGTTGACTGCACAGAAGATCATCGCTTGGAGGGTTATGATTACCAGCTATGGTTACAAAACCATCAAACTTTGTATGATGTTGAAAGCCGAGGTATCGCTCCAGGCCTATCAACCTATGATCAAGACTAGTACCAATGGATACGAGTTTTGCAGACACTTTACAGAGAGTGAAAGTGTCTGCAATAACACTATTTATACGCTTAATTCCTCATCTGCTTCAGCTTCATTAAGACTGAAGATTCTGGCGAAAAGGTCTTTCCGAAGAAGTCTTTTCAGATTTCGGCACCCAAACTGATCGAACTAATAGTGAACAAAACAGAGCTACTAATAACAAATTTGGAACAGTATGCTCAAGTTATCTAGAAATCTGCTCATTCTCTGCCTCACCGCACATTAAAAATATGAGCGCGTGCGACTCAGCTCTTTAGCTGCCCAGTTCCCCTGCGGTTCGAGTCCGGGAAGGCCCACCATCCGTAAAAGTATATTCTGTTTAATGTGCGGTGATGCTCTTGGTGCGCAAATTTCTAGAGAACTTGAGCATTCTGCCAGATTTGGCCTCAGTTTCTAGATAACTTGAACACATCAGCCTTCTCCCTGAAAACCAAATCGCCCTGCAAGCCTCATTACTACTGCGTTTCTAGATAACTTGAGCAGGCTGCCGAACATCATCGATGGATGATTCAAACCTGTTCAATTTCATTTTTTAAATCACTGAGCTTCTTACATAGCTGGTCTATATAATTACAAAGACAGCTCACTGCTTCCTGAGACTCACTCATAGCTTCAGAATCACCATTTTCCGACCTATAGCTCATCTCTTCCTCCGCCCACTTAACTAAAATTTCGTAAAGTTCCTGCTCTTCATCACTTAGGAGACCGAGTGGAACTCTATTGCTCACGAGCGTTTTGAGAGAGGCATATTCTATAAAGTGAAGCCCCCGATACAAGTTCAGCATCATGTTGAACGTATCTGCTGCCAGAGATCCATACCGATCTACTTTAAGCCTTTCCCATGGGTCCCTAGGGGACACCAACGTTAATCTCTCAATAATTGCTTTGAATTTGGCTAAAGGATAAGCATCCCCAGGCAGAGATTGCCTATATCTCCATATATTAAGAATCAACTCTGAAACCTGATTCTTGTACTCATTTTGCTTTTCTGCATTCTTCTCAGACTCAGCCCGATCCATTACCTCCGCCAAGTGATGCGACATCCATTTCCCGAGCGTATCACAACTATCAGAATAACCGAGTTCAGTCACCAAATGATGTCCAAGTACCAATACATCCTTCTGTGGTAAAGATCTCTCCAGTTCTTCTGAGAAGATAGAGTCTTGCATATCTCGCTGTCTTTTTGGGGTTTTCGTCATACTCTGAAACTTCATATTTACCCGCCCTTCGAGAGATTTCTACTTCAACAATTAAATCAAGACCAACTTCATTTAGGTACTTCTTTAGATAGTTTGCAGAAATCTTTAGACGATTTCCATCAGATACAATTACATCACCATGTATGTATTCACTACTTTTGGAGTCTTCTTCAATATCGCCCCAAGCCTCGTAAGCGAATACTAAGTTTCCATTAGCAGAATCAATCCAGCTAACCGGATATGATTTTGATCGACTAATTCCCAATACTTTTTCGACATTTTCTGCAGGCATACTTTCTATCATCCGAACACCATTATTAAATGCGTCCTTTTGATCAAACCTTGAATATTTCGACGTATCTTTTATCCAACCACGCAGCACATACTCTCCATCGTCTATCTCAAATTCGTGATCAACTGGAGGCAACCGGTAATCATGAGAGTCACCAGATATTTGAAGAGCCCGAATCAAGGAAAGAGCGGTTCTAGGACTAACTAGAGAGGATGATATCTTTGTGGTGGTATGATGATTACCAGTACGGATATTGTGATAGCAATCTACTATTAAACTACCGTCTTTAGAGAATAAACCAAGTTCTAAATCAAAGTCATCGGCAGCTATTGTTGTAACCCAATCCGAATCGTCAAGATTAGACGGGACGATATGAAAACGCTCTTCCAATGGTTTTGGACACCGAAGATCACTAGACCAATGGAGTGGCTGAGTTAGTCCTTCACTATCTAGGAATTCCTTTAAAGTACCATAATCGCTATCTTCGTATTCACTTGCAGCCAGAGCATTATTTACCATCAACGCTCCTAGACTACACCACATAGCATGCCATTCTAGATAATAGTTATAACGCTCAAGGGTCGGCTTTGATCCATGACTATCATTGTATAAGCTGTAATCAGCTCTTTGAAATTTATACTTTCTCGGCTCACTCTTCCAAGCCGACAATTCTAAACTGTTATCCCATCGATCAATAATCCAAGATTCCGCTTCATCAAGAAACATTTCCTGGCTTACATCAGAAAAACACCTTATAGCATTAGGATATAAATATCGTAGAGTATCTAGCGAATCAAAATGGAATCGTCTTTCTTTACCTTCTTCGTGAAACCCTCCATAAGAAACTCTACGTTTAGAGCTCTCTTCGGGAAACTCAGAAGTATTGATACTATGTACATTACTAATTTCATGTTCATTGAAGTCCAAGGAACCGCCCGAAATCAGCTTCGTTAAGCAAGATTTTGCGAAATGGCGTATCAATAAATGTGGAAAGTCTTGGTCCGTTGCAATTTTCAACAACCACCGGGCAACCGGTGCAATAGCTTCCGGTACTTCTGATGCAATTCTATCGAATGTGACGATGAGCCAAAGACGAGCAGACAACCAGTAGAAAGGCACGCTATCATCTCGATAGTCAGGCATGGATTTTTCTTCATACAGAGCCGTCAAAACCACAACCATATTAAAATCGCGCATTCTGACAGACGCTCTAATACTATGTGCCGCTCGCCATCTCACCCTGGTATCTACATCACCTAAGAACGAGTAGAGCTGGTATGCTAATGCTGATTCAACAGAATATTCAGACTCAATTGTATTCGTTGAAAGTTTTAAGCGTGTACTTAATCGCTGAACATAACGAGCTGTGACATCTGCGACTTGTTCTTCGCTACAATAATCAGTCAACAATCTGATCACAGAATATAGTTTGGGTAAGGGCAAGAATTCGGCATTTTTTTCCAGACCATCTAGCAGCAAACTAACCGTTTCGTCACTACTCAAACTAAGACCATAAATAATATCCTTCAGCATTCCTTTATCGTAGCCATAATTTCCACCATAAGAAAACTCGCCCAAATGATTAGCGATTAATATCGGGAGATTTTCCTCTTTCCAAGCAGATATAGAGTGAGATTTTCCTGCCCATAGGTTAACACTGTCAATTAACGTTTTAGCCCAAGTATAGCCAATATCATCAATTACTCGCTCGTCAGTTAAAATGTCTAGAAATGCGATACGATATTTTGACTCCAAATGACGACTAACAAACCTCAATATGTCACTGCGTGTAATATATAAATCTTCACCCCTAGCTTCCCTTTCCTTTGAGTGTATTGTATTTATAAAATCGGTAGGTGAATCAAAGGAATTTTCCGAAAGAGTAATACCTTTAAGAAAGTCCTCCTCCTTTAGCTTCCTAGGTTTAAAATTAATATCATCACTACCAGTATTGGCCTTAGCAATTTCTCTGGGTTGCGATTGAAAATCAATAAATTGATTAAGCGCTGAATGCCAATATCTATTATCATACGGAATCAACTTATTTATCGCTTGGCATACTTTGGTGCTATCACTTCTGTTGAATCGCAATAGCTCGGCTTTTGCAATTTCTTCTGCCAGTTGACTGGCATCTTGATCACTTGTAACCGATACCAAATTCACAAGAGTCTCATCATTCAAATAATCACAAAAATTAAGCAACGATACAATTTGCGAAGAGTTTATAGTTCCCTCAGAAACACCAATAGAAATCAATACCGGAAGGGTTTCACTGATTTGAACTAGATCACAATCTTCCCAATAACCGATAAGACTTATTGCTTTGGCCATATTTAATACAGCAACAGCAGAAATTGCATCATTCCAAGGAAAATGATCATAGCCATCAAGAAGAGTGCTGTACTCCGTTATTATCGCTGCCATTTGACTTGCTATTTGCTGCGAATATTCGGTCGAAAAGTGGTTTTTAGCGTTTTTGGCTAAAACTGAAAAAAGAGCCACGTCATGCATAGCATCGACATCAACGTCATTAGCGATATCAACCGCTATTTTAAATACTTCTCTAGCTTCGTCCTTATCCACAAACAGCAATATTCTGGATAAATCCAAAAGAATACTGATTTTTTCGCTTGCTGCTGTTTTTAGATCTTTTACTTCAACTGAGAGATCGTAAATATCCTTAACAACTAGCGGCCTCAGAACTGGTATTTTTATTAGATTTTCAATAACTTTACGCTGACCAGAAGAAAACACAGATGGCCATTGTTTAAAAGATCCCTTCGCAAGGGTTAGCAGTGTGTTCATATCGATGCAAGGAACAACAGACAGCTTGATTAAAGATAAAGAAAGGCTACTACATATGGATTCAAAATAGTGCTCCCTAGACATCCTCCAGGAATTTGAAAACAAAGAACCCAGTGCAGACTTAACTTTCTTTTCAGCATTTTCCGGCAATATATTGGACAGCAAAACATCCGCTCTAACAGCATAAACGGACATTAAACCTGACAGATTTTCCTTTATCTCTTTTTGCTTTTCCGATAACTCTTTCTTCTTTCTATTTTTTTCGGCCTCATTAAGATCTTCAGGTATAGGCGAATCAATCCAATAGGACTCTATTGTGACGTTGAGACCACGATGACGCATCAACAAAGAGTAAGCTCTAAAAGCGACATCGTTTTTAAGAATATCGTGTATGTAGATGTTATTGACCAATCGCCAATTATCAGGGCATAGATATTTAAGTATTGACTCAACTGAGGATAAATTCATTCCATTAGAAGCCAAAATTTCGCAGCCACTAAGTAACATTTCCGCGTAGCTAAAACCGTGTGAGTCTTCAGAAGTGTGCCTTTCTAGCTCTTTTAGGTCACAATATTTCAATACATCCTTGTTGCACAGCGATTTTTCAAGAGAGGCACAATCGATACTATGGCCGACAAGCGCCAAAGGTATTTTGAATAATGATGACCAAGGCTCGGGAATACAACCACTATCCAAAAACTCTTGAATTGTGACGCCCTTGCCCGATAACAACAGGCGATCCAATAGTCTGGTCGCGATTTTGTAATGGATACTTTTCGGATTCCAAGAACAAATGAACTCGTATGCAGCCTGGTAACCCTCCATATCTAACACTGAATGAGCAACAGCAGTAATATCCTCAAGCTCTAATGGCCACGCATCTATATGTTGGTAACGATTCTCGCTTTTTTCGGATTCTTGTCGTTCAATATCTTCACTTCTCCGATTCATCCATTCAATAAGAATGCGTTTTTTTTCGCGGGCAGCGATAAAGTCTCTGTCAGATGCATCACGAGCAACAATATGCGATAAGAACCTACCATGGCTTTCATATTTTTTTGACGAGTAAAGTATATTTCGGCCTACAGTATCAGGCGCAAAATGGACGGATAAATCTGGGTTTTCAGCGATAATTTTATCTACGGCATAATCTGTTTTTATCGCCTCAGCACCAACCAACAAGGTAAATATAGCATCTGCTGGCTCGCCTGCTGAACGGCACACTTTCATTGCGAGCTGTAACCGCTGACGTTGCACTTCTCGGCGAATTATTTGGTCTTTTATAGCTATTGGCGCTTCATTTTTCTCAATGATTTTTATGATTTCTTGGCCTTGCCCAGCTGAAAATAGCGCTGAAGCCAAGTGCATGGCAGAATACTCATCACGTTCATGATTAGCACTAAAATACGCTGCTGAACGCTTATAAGCTTCTAGCAGTTTCGGTTGCGCCTTTTTTCTGACAAAGAATTCAACATCCTCATCAAGAAACCCCACTTTATCTTCTAGAACACGCATTCCTGGAAGGTCAGAGATAATATCATTAACTCTTTCTATTGATATCCCCGCAACACTAGCCAAATGTTGCTTTGGAACTGGTGCAGGTAATGCTACTAACGATGAACAAACAAGAGCCAAGACGTCAGAATTACCTTCCTTCAAAATCGCCTCTTCAAAGCGAGCTTCAAAGATTTGATCCAACCCCTTTCCATTGGGTCTTAAAAATTCAATCGCTTTGCCCGGATCTGATTCTGCATAGTCGAATGCGTAACTTTGTACTCGTGGGTTCTGATTAGATAAATTATGAAAATCTTCTATCCAAGCTTCAGTTGCGCCGGGATATTGGTTAAACACATTAAGAGCTGTTTCTTCTAATGAGAAGTTAGAAATTTCTACCAAATTGTATTTATGTGGAATAGATAAGTAAGCTAAACGTCCCGTTCTCGCAGAGATCATTAACCTAACATTGCTTGGTAAACTACCTATTTTAATTAGTTCATGAACGAAACTAATATCTTCCGGTTTACACTGCTTTGCAGCCGTTACAGAATTATCCGCAGCATCAATAACGACGACCAACAATGCATTATCTTCTTGTGCTTCTAAAACTTTACTTGCACTTTCGATTCTTAATGAAAAAGCCTTAATAAAATCTACATAATCACCCTGGCTAATCAACAAAGGTAATCGCAATCGAGCCGAGGTTTCATTGATTATTTGCAAGTAGGCATCTTTCGGTCTATGCCGATAGGCTTCACTATCCATATAAGTGCCCGCGCCGTAACAGTCATATTTAATCATGACTGATCCTTTGGGCAGTAGAGTTTCAACCTGTTTTAGTACGGTCGTTTTTCCACTGCCGCCTTCACCATGGAGGCAGATATACTGATCACCCTTAACCATGGCAGCTTGTATCGCAATAGCAGCATTTCTGTTAACCGGATGTTCTACTGCTTTGAGCCTTGAAGGGCAAGGAAATAGAGCAAGAGGGTCAGACACATTCATCCATGTCAACACTGTGTCTCTAGTGATATAACTTCCTGTGGCCTCCGGAAGCATCAGCTTATGAACACGATCTTTCAAATCCAGCACAAACCCTCGATCTGCACTATGTGTTAGAGCCAAAATCTCGTTAATCGCGTTTTCTTCCTGCTCAAAGCGAGAACCTGCACCACAGTCAGAAAAATCGAAGAGTTGTATAAACTTCTTGAAATTTCTTTTATTAAGGCCACTGGCAACTCTCAGCGTTTCATGCTTATCGTTACTGTCATCGGAGAGCGATTTCTGAAGGTCTCTACCAATAGGGCGATTACTGACTAGCTTGATTGTTAACGCACTAGCAGCAATCAGATCTGGCCTTTTTTTCAATATGGCGCTAAATGAATCAGCAAGCCCCTTGATAATGCTATTATTTAAAGACTTCGACTTGGAGCTCGTTAACTCGGAAACAGTCCAATTCTTTCCAGGCATTGATGAAGAATACTTTAACTGCTCAATTACAACCTTTTCAGCTTGCTCTACTGTATGGCCACCAAAATATAAGCCACAATCAACAGAGTTCCATTCCGTTAGTTCCTTAGCATTTTCATCATCAAGATTTATACCTTCAACTGTTACGGCAACTAAAAATGTACCCGGCTCGAGCAGTTGTAATGCTAAACGAAGCGCCCACCATTCATGAAAGTCATCGCCAGTATTGGAAGCCCTAGCACCGAGGAAATCTGGTTTCATTTTGTTAAAATATCCTTATAGCAACACATAATAGTAACGCGCATTATTAGTGATTTTCTCAGTTTCTAATACAAAGTACAAAACGCTGTCTAAATCGCCTTCTTCAGAACTCATTTCGGCAGCCCTGTCTCCTCCCGTAGCTGCCGGTAGGCTTGCTTACCGAATTTCGCAGCTCTGCATACTTCTATCTGATGAAATACTCCAAAGCCGGAGCCTATGCCCGGTGGATGTTTTCAGGAGTAGCTCTTCTTCGTATGCCTTCCGTCTCTCAAAGATTCCTTTGAATAGGATTGGGTAGCGATAGGCTAAGTAGCCGGTAGATACTCTTACCTGCTCATAGATATCCCTTGGCGAGAGCACGTGAAGAGCTACGAATCATCTTCCGTAGTCTCGCCACATGTTTATTGCTAAACTGCATACCCACACCATTCCTTGATATATCTTCATCAAGAAATGGATTCAGGTTACAGTTGTCTAGACCTATTCAATCTCAGATTTTTCGGAACTCCCGACCATAACCTCATAAGCCGTTTGAATTGCCCTTCTCAGAACAAACTTCGGCAATCCCGTTTCTTCTCGGAGAACCCTGTACGCCTGCTTCCGAGACTGAGGGCTACCTGAATACTTTTCTTCGAAAAAATACGCCATAGCCTGAGCTTGAGCCTGCTGCAGGTTTCTGAAGCTCTTCTCTTTTACATAATTTGCATGTGCTTCAACAATCTGATTTTTAATTACTGGGAATCGGTATTCTATATATCCCTTTGATACTCCGACATGACTGGATAAGGCCTTTAAAGATAGTGGAGGGTAGATCGTTCGAGCAGCGTTAATGGTTTCCAAAACTGCGGAATGTTCACGCTTATTACTCCTCCTGGATTCCAGATAACCGGTCTTAAGGTGACAAAAATTACCACTTTCTATTAATGGAATCGTCTTTATCGCATCGCCATTAAGAAAGCTCAACAACGGAATGCCAAAGCCAAAAGCTATTCGGCGCACCACCATAAGGCTTACTGGTTTATGACGATATAAAAGACTCCTTAGATCTTCAGGATTCAGAATTATATTGAAATCCTCAATTCTTCCCGCTTCTGAATAAAATCGATGCAGATCAGAAATAGATATGAAAGGACCGTCACGTTTAAGATCTATAGGGTCAAGATCCGCAATTTCCCTAAAAAGTTCGACGACATCATATCCGATATCATTCCAGCTATTCACTACATCCTGGGGCCTTAGAGGCTTTCTCCTCTGCCCTAGAGAGTATCCGCATTTCTGACAATAGCCCAAATCTGTGCGCTTCCGATAGGATGTCTGATCATGATTGCAATGCTGACACATAGAAATAAGCCGTGTTTGTAGTGGTCAACTAAATCTGGTCACAAGTTAAGAGGCAAGTTTATATCTTGCCTCAGCTTCAGCGGGTGTTAACCCGCCATTAAATGTATGTGGTCTGTAACGACTATAATAATCGGTTATGTATCGCGACACTTCCGATCTCGCTTCAGCAAATGATTGATAGCCTGTTGATGGCATCCACTCTGTTTTAAAGCTTCGAAAAAACCTTTCCATAGGCGCATTGTCCCAACAGTTTCCGCGACGACTCATGCTTTGTTGAATTTGTAAGCGCCACAATGTTTGCCTGAACTTTAAGCTGGTGTAATGACAACCCTGATCTGAGTGAAACATTAAATTTTTTGGTCTTCCTCTCGCTTCAAAAGCCAGATGCAAAGCCTTTGTGGTTAACTCGCTATCGGGAGAATGAGACATGGCCCAGCCAACGACTTGCCTAGCATATAGATCCAATACAACCGCTAAATAAGCCCAGCGTTTGCCAGTCCAAATGTAGGTCACATCTCCACACCAAACTTGGTTTGGTTGCTCAACTTTAAACTGACGATTAAGCGTATTGGCAATGCTCACATGCTCGTTACCACCTCGCTTATAGCTATGGTTCGGTAGTTGGCAGCTCACAAAATTAAGCTCTTTCATGCGCTTGCTGGCAATATAGCGAGTCATCGGCAAGCCTTCCGTTGTCGAAGCGGTTGCAATGGTTCTCGCACCAGCAGAGCCATTGCTTAAATGATAAATACGCTTAATCATGGCCACTTGTTTAACCTTCTCAGGGTTAATCAATTTTTTACGCTTAAGCCAATCATTAAAACTGCTTCGATAAATACTGAAGGCTTGGCATAAGTCAGTGACCTTGTAAGCTCCCTTAAGCTGTTTGGCTAGCGCAAACCGTTCATGCTGTCGGACATTAAGAGAGCTGAAGCCTTTTTTAATATTTCTTTCTCAAGCTCTAATCGTTTAACTTGTTTTTTAAGCTCAGCAATTTCTCGTTGCTCGGGCGTAATTGGATTGCCTGGTGTTAACTGCCCATCACGTTCGTTTTTTAATTTTCGAACCCATTTATCCAACGTTGAAAGGCCAACGCCCATAGCTTGAGCTGCTTCTTTTACTGAATAGCCTTGGTCGAGCACTAACTGTGCAGCTTCTACTTTGAATTCTGGGTTAAAGCGTGGTCTAGTTTGTTTGGTCATATTGTCACCGTAAATATATGAGGGCATTTTAGCACCTCCTATTACGCGACCGGAATTAGTTTGCCACTACAGTTCGATGTATCGGACAAGCCGAGATAGATTTCATATGCCACAATAATTTAAAGTAAGCTCCATCCATCTTATTCATCTCTTCGATACATTCCGGACACCACCTAAATCCCTCCACGACCTCCCCTGAGGATCTCCCCACGAGATTATTAACGATCCACAATGTTGATCCGAAGAGATTCTGACCAGTGGCAGACTCAAATGCTTCAATTAAGCTGTCTGTCGTTTTACCTTTGCATATCATTACCTCTGGCCGCATATAACTATTACCAAACCTAAGCAGTTTAGGTATGTTGTTATTCACTAGTTTTAGCATCTGTCCAACATCAACACCGTGCGCTATCGAAACCCTATGAATATAGGATGGCAATGATTCAATATCAGAAGTACCTACTCCACGGAGATCGATAGGAAACAATAGCCTTGTCATAAATGTTCACCATCAGTTCTGTTCCCTGGCTGATATCGTCTCGGCTTTGTCTTAAACGGTTTTCCAGCTCGCTTTCTCACTAACTTCGCTTTAGCAGCCAGCGGCTCACCAAGCATTGCATCGTTTCCGCCGTCATTTGAGTTGTCTAGTAACCTTTCGCCATCCAATATCTCACGACCGATGGCTTCAATATCGTCATCACTGAACCTAGTTTTTTCTAAGATATTCCTGTCGATTAAGCACCTGCTTTGTACTGCAACTATTGTTGCATCAAGCAGCCATTTGCGTAATAAACCGATGCATCCATAAGTATATTTCTGTAGATATCTGGTATGTGAAATCAGACTCTCAGCCCGACAAGATTCTGGCATCAGCTTTTCAAACTGCATTATTATTGAAGCGAATTCGCCTAGGTCGTCTGGCGTGTCAAAATATCGTGGGAGGTGAACCTTGTACTGGCGCCCGAGCAAGTGCGGGGAGTTTCTAATTATCTCCAACATCGGATATGATCCCGACAAAATAAGAACTACCTCGGCTTTCGTTGCAAGATTTTTCCAAGAGTCCATAACTCTGTGAGGCGCAACGGATTCCTTCGAAACATAGTTAACGTGCTGTACCTCATCGAAGAAAACATAGCGAACTTTTCGATGTTTCAATGCGCTGACCAGCGCTTTATACATCGTGCTTTCAGACGTTCTGTCGTAGTTTATTATGGGATCAATACCAGAATAGGCATACATGGGGTGCTGAAGTTCGTTCAATGTATCCCAAATAAAAGATTTTGTAGAAAATCTACCATGGCTACCATCGTTATCAGCAAGAACATATATCGAGTTTATATATCCCGAACGCTCATAGGCTTCTGAGCTCTCCAGCATACCAATGATTTTCTTTATTAAGCTGGTTTTTCCGGATCTTGACGGGCCTGTAATTGATATAACCTCCCCCGGATTCACTACGGATAATAACGTATACAAGTGATATAATGCCTCATCCCAATTTCTATGCTGAATATTCACATCAAAATTTTTCATTATCACCAGCTCTCCGTAGGTATCTCACGAACGTTAAAAATTTCTTCTTCGTCACATGTTTGTTCATTCACTTCTGAAATTTTTAACTGATGGAGATCACCATCACAATCCCTAATTAAAATATTATCCTCCTTCGACTTATCAAAATTCTTCCGGATCAATGCAAGATCAAGCCCTTTATCCATTCCAATTTTTCTCCTCATAGAAGAACATTCGTAAACAAGAATTCCCTCCGCAATCCTTTTCTGAAGGGACCTCTCAACGTAGCGGTTGTAGTTAGCGTTATGAGCTGGACACCATTTCCCGTTAATTCGGACGTAAATAACAAATGGGTTTTCAGGATCAATTCTAACTTCAGCACGGGATTTAACGCCTTGTAACTCACGTAACTCAGGACAGTAGTAGTAAAGATTCTTGATATGTATTCCGCGCTGGAAATCGATTTTGTACTCAGACGACTCAACACTGGTCGCAAGTACGAACTCGTCGTCGTATTCGATCTTAATCGGAATAAAAGGAAATTTTTCGATCAGGTCCTTATAGATTACAGAAGCGGACTTACTCGCGGCTCCACGTGGCTTAGAGGAGCGCCAGCTGAGGAACGTCGTTAACTCCTGATACAGATCCTCAACAGTCAGAACCGCGAACTTGTCCGGTGTGTACTTACCATCGATTGCACGCAATGTTTTAAGACCAGACACAAACCCTAGACGCTGGCTAAGCCACTGCTGGCGATATTCGCCAAAGAATCTCTCCACCTCAGATCCTGCACGCGGATTTGCGGCCGGGCGCAAAGAGTGGGTTATACGATAGTGGGCAAGCAGCGACCGGAAGTAGACGGATGTAAAATCCGAACCGTGGTCGACCAGGATCTCCCGTGGCAGCTTGCCTTGGCGACGCACACACTCGCGAATTAGTTTGGCGCAAGACCGCCGAGAAGGGTCTTGGAATGATAGAGCGAATGCCAAAACTTCGGAGGTGGCGACGTCGATCATGACCGATAGCCAAGGCCGGGCGACGTAGATGTTGTCACCATCCTCAAAAACGACCAGAAACAAGTCGACTTTATAGTGATCAACACTGGCTTTCATCCAAGGAAGAAGTGGGACGAGGTGTCGCCTAGTAGGGTCCGTAGGTGCCGCCATAGCCAACGCCATTCGCTTGCCACCTTTGGCCTGACCAACCAGCTCAGGGGCTATTTTTGCTAGGCGAACATAGAGCGTCTGAGTACTAACCGGGGATTGTCCCGGATGCGCCTCTTTCGCCTGAGAGCAGTATTCGTAGTAAATCTGAAGAGAAGATTCTGTTCGCATCAGTAAGGCTACGTTGTCGATGAAGTAGTCAAGAAACGCTTTAATTTCAGGAGCCAGCTTAGAGCTTCGGCCAACGAGGTTTTTATCTGCATCAACCAGTGCCTGAAATGGCATGAGGCCTTTTTTACGCCCCTCCGCAATCTGAGCTTTCCAGCGCCGAATAGAGCTACTCCTCTCTCCGGACTGAATACGTTCCAACCTCTTAAGAATCCGCTCGGCTACGCGACTACCTGGCATAAACTCGGTCGCAACCGGTTTCATACCGTCTGTAGCCTGAATAGACAGCAGGGCATCGGATTCATAGCGAGATATACCAGCTAAAAGTGCTGGATTAGAGGCAACATAGCAGCGTTCTGGCGTTGCAAGACTGGCTGATGCCTGATCGAAAGCCAGACGGCCTACATCAATCATCTGGATGACGGCAGCATAATCAGGCAGATCAAGCTCGGTCACCAACTCATCTAACCTCCAGACGGATTGCTCAGTCAGCAACTTTTCGATCTTCAGTCCCAGATATGGGTCGTACTGAGGGATATCCTGGGACGCCAATAGAATGCGGCTATTCTCTGCGATCTGCTGATCACGACGGCTAACGACAACAACCTCAAAGCGCAAACCATACTGGAGCTGAAACGCCTCACGAGCCGGGATATAGTCATATCCGGAATTTATCTTGACCCAATTTTTAGAGTCTGACGCGACCAGTTTTTCAGCCTCCTCGATTGTTTTCACTTCCTTTAAGACCGGGCCTGAGGTAGTCAGAACCAGAAAATCTGGCGTGTATTGAGTACGGCGACGACTTCCGCGCTTATCGATTTTTAGAACCTCGATACTGGGTGGCTGATCCCAGTACTCGAGAATCTCTGAATCAAGTTCGAACTGCGTGGCTATCGATCGTTCAGCATGACTTTCGCTAGTGACAGTGCAGCCCATCTTCATCGAGACCTCAGCGGCCACGATGTTGGTACGGGCATGGATGCCAACCGCCCGTGAAGGCTCCGATGTTCTTGTTTGATTGAGATATTCGATAGCCGCTGTTGAAAGCTTGTGCTCCGAAAACACGTATTGCTGGTATCTCAGGTTTCCTAACATGTGAGTGACTCCCTGCTCTTGGCCGGGTCTCGCTAACAAACGAGCGAGTTAGGACCTCGAACATAAAAAATTCGATTACATGTACTTGACGTCGGAAATAAGGGGAGAGATACTTTAGGTCACTACTCCGAGGAATCTCCTCCCTTAAGGCCGAAATCAAGCAATTGGTTTCGGCTTTATTGTTTTTAAATCATGAGGATTTCTCCTTGTATGCGGAATTACACCTCTGACTAGCCAGCCAGACAGCGACTTCTCTGGTTAGTGCAAACTTTCCTGATCGTCTCGGAATCGTAAATACCTTTACAGGCACTGTTTCACGGCTTAGTGATTTTCTGAACGCGTTTAGTGATGGGTATCCCAAACAAATTGCCAATATTTCATTCGACAATATCGGGCCATATTGCGTCATAAGACTCGCTTCGATACTCGTCGCTAAATCATCATCAACCATGAAATTCAAACTCTAGACCTGTGTGGTCACATTTTAGCGCTTTGAGGAAACTAATTTTAGGCAGTTCTTTAACGAGAGTTTTAAAACTGCATATGGTCTATAACTATTTGATATGCAATAGTATTTATTACATATTCATCATAATTCATGAAAGTTTTTTTAAAAAATATGACTATTAAAAGAAAAACTGGACGGCCTCGCAGGGACCCTGTGGACAAATATCGTGTTCAGTCTTGGTTTAATTGTGTTTCAGAAAATGGACTACGCACTCCGTATGAACTTGAATTGGAGTTTTCACCAGAAAACTTTAAAAAAGATGATGACGGCAACACCACCTATCCCTGCACCTGGGCAAAGTATCGTTCTGGGAAAATCACACCCAGCGCAGCACTTTTGGTGAAGGTAGAAGAACGCTACCCGGGAAGTATCTATTGGTTCAACCATCCTATATGGAAATTATTGTCCAACACTTATCCAAGCCCCGATCTTTTAAAAGCCTCTATCGCTCCAGCTAAAAACAGACTTACTAAAGTCGTGGGCGAATACTATTCTGTGACGCCTTCTCGAATTCTTCGCAAAGAGAACACCTACAACTATTTCTATAGATGTAGTCAGTTCAAAAGATTTACCAGATATTCTGAAGAGGATAGTATCGTTAGGCTTATGGGAGCGTTAGCTCTTCTCAACGATGCAGACATAAGAAAGTGTCGAATACAACGCATTTATTCTTACCACGCAGTGCTGTGGAACATAGAAACAGCATGCATGTACTTTCCTTACATCACAGTAGAAATGCTATTTGAGCGGATCTCCACCAGATTCCCTCTCCCTTAATCGCCGTTACTTTACTAGACGCTTCGTAGCCTGCTAAAAAACAAATATGGCTGGAATACTAAACAACCACTAAGGAACGAGTATTTTCCAACTTCTCAGCCAACCACAAATCCTGCTCGCCGTGAGATAATGTCTATTTGTAAAACATTGAACATGACTCCTTAAGCGGTCTTAGAGGTTATCTGTGCATTTTCGACTGGATGGGTAATCCCCCCGAAAACAATACTTGCTAACAAGGAGTGTCAACCTATCCCACCATGCTATTGGCCCAGCGCTCTAGGCGATTTAAACTATCGTTGTCATTATTTGTTATCAGAAATTGCCTGATGCTAATCCCGTTTAACGGCTCCTTTGCGTAAGGGGAATTAATGAAGTAATTGAAAGCACCATGTGCCGAGAAGAGCTTCACTGCTCTATGTATTGAAGCTAACAGACTAATCTCAATGATGAGCTGCTGATCGGCTTTGGAATCACCCGTATCATTGAGACTTACTAATAACCCCTCATATTCCTCAATGGTCATCTCCAACACCTGAGCTGACTCCTATAGATTAGCCAGTACTCCAAAGGCCTCTATAACCTGAGATACGGAAAACTAGGGGTCTGACTCTTTCATAATCAATCCTCATGCTGGATTACCGTGGATGAGCGTTAAACGTAAGCGCTCAAGCAACCCCACCTACCAATTTAAATAACCGCCAGCTCTATATTTTCCGGCAGCAGTTTTTCAATATCTTCCACCGTTTCACAGTGCGGCAATCGCGTCAGTACCGTACGTAAATAC